>Ga0070735_10000034_pt1 | contig 180023 bp, 133 predicted proteins | sample Coa_R1_FD_66443 | JGI IMG/M metagenome (GOLD analysis project Ga0070735, IMG submission 66443) | Surface soil microbial communities from Centralia Pennsylvania, which are recovering from an underground coalmine fire - Coalmine... | ecosystem: Environmental > Terrestrial > Soil > Unclassified ... | reverse complement strand
CCATGGGAAAGAGGTCCTTTCATGCTAACTAGTCATATAACTAGATAACATAAAAACGGCCGGCCTGCAACAGAAACTTACAGGAATGTTGTTTTATCTAGTGAAGGGCCAAAGTCCAGATCCTGGATATACTATATCCAGGATTAACCAGGCCGTCAGGCCGTTTATGATACGCTGAAACGTTCAACACTATGACCGCCACTCGCGAGAAAGCTCAACTCATGAGCGCTTCCGAGATCGATCGCACGCTGGTGCGGCTCGCTCACGAAATCCTCGAGAAGACGGAAGACCTGAATCGCCTCGCCTTCGTCGGAATTCGCCGCCGCGGCGTGCCTTTGGCCCAGCGGCTGGCCCGCAAGATTCTGGATCTGGAAAAACTTGACGTTCCGGTTGGATTTCTCGACATTAATCTATATCGCGACGATCTCTCCACGGTCTCGGAACGGCCGGTGCATAACGCCACCGAGATCAATTTTCCGGTGACGGGCAAAGACATCATCCTGATGGATGACGTGCTTTATACGGGACGCACGATTCGCGCCGCCCTTGATGCCCTGTTCGACAAGGGGCGCCCGGCGCGTGTACAACTGCTGGTCCTGATCGACCGCGGGCATCGCGAGCTGCCAATTGAGGCCCGCTACGTCGGACGCATGGTGCAGACCAGCTCAAATGAGATCATAGAGGTGAAGTTTCAGGAAATCGACCAGCTTGAAAAGGTACTGCTGGTTGAAAGAGCGTAGCGCCCACAAGCGCCTATGTCCGGCAGCCTTTTAGGAATCGAGCCACTCGACCGCTCCGAGATCGAAGCCATTTTGGAGCGTTCTCGCGATTTTCAGCCCACGGGAAATCAGGCATTCAAGCGACAGGAATTGTTACGCGGCCGTATGGTGGTCAACCTCTTCTTCGAGGCTTCGACACGAACGCGCACGAGCTTTGAAATTGCCGCCAAGCGGTTGGGCGCGGACGCCATTTCCATCACCGCGTCCGGGTCGAGCGTGTCGAAAGGCGAGTCGCTTGTAGACACCCTGAACACGCTGGCTGCCATGCGCCCGGACGCCATCATCATGCGGCATGCTTCCTCGGGCGCTCCGCATTTTCTGGCTCGTCACCTTCCGACGCCGATCGTCAACGCGGGCGACGGCACCCACGAGCATCCGACGCAAGCCCTGCTCGACGCGAGGACCATTCTCGACCGCCGCAAAACCCTCGAAGGACTGCGGGTTGCGATTATCGGCGACATCTCGCACAGTCGTGTAGCGCGTTCGAACATGTATTTGCTTTCGAAGTTCGGCGCCGAGGTGGTATTGTGCGGTCCTGCGCCGCTGCTCCCCCGGGAATTTGCCTCGCTAGCTCCCAGCGTGACGCTGACGTACAACCTGCGGGAAGCCATTCGCGACGTCGACGTCATTATGATGCTGCGCGTTCAGCTCGAACGGCAGCACGAGGCCGCTTTCCCGGCAAGCGAATACTTCCAGTTCTATGGGCTGCGGCTGGAGCATGTGGGCCTGGCCAAACCAGACGTTATCGTGATGCATCCTGGCCCAATCAATCGCGGCCGGGAAATCTCCTCGGAAGTAGCCGATTCGCAACGCTCGGTCATTTTGAACCAGGTCGAGAACGGGGTCGCAGTGCGCATGGCGGTCCTGGAGCGGGTCCTCCTAAACTAATGCCGAAACTGGTCATACGGAATGGGCGCGTCATCGACCCGGCAAGCGGTCTGGATCAGATCTGCGACGTCTTCTGCGTCAACGGCTATGTGGCGCAGATTGGTGAAAAGTTGTACGCCACGGGCGCCGAGGAGTACGACGCTTCGGGGCTTATTGTCGCGCCCGGTTTCATCGACATGCACGTGCATCTCCGGGAGCCCGGCTTCGAGCACGCCGAGACGATCGAGAGTGGGTCGCGAGCGGCGGCAGCCGGTGGCTTCACGTCCATCTGCTGCATGCCGAATACGGCTCCGATCAACGACAACGCCACGGTAACCAGTTACATCGTCGAACGTGCCGAGCGCGCCGCGGCGGTGAACGTGTTCCCGATTGGCGCGATCACGAAAAACAGCGCGGGCGAGGAACTAGCGGCGATCGGCTCCATGATTCAGGCCGGCGCCGTGGCTATCTCGGATGATGGCCGGCCCGTCATGAATGCACGGGTCATGCGTCGCGCCATGGAATTCGCGCACGCTTTCGGAATTCCGGTCATCAATCACTGCGAGGATCTGCATCTCTCGGCCGGCGGCGACATGCACGAGGGTGTGGAGAGCGTCCGATTCGGCTTGCATGGGATTCCTGCGGCATCCGAGGATGTCATGGTGGCCCGAGATCTGCTGCTCGCTGAGCTGACCGGGGCCCGTTATCATGTAGCCCACATCTCCGCCCGGAGGTCGGTGGAGATGGTCGCGTTCGCGAAGAACCGCGGTTTGCCGGTCACCTCCGAAGCCACCCCGCACCATTTCGCCCTGGCGGCGTCGCACATGCCGCCATACGACAGCAACTACAAGATGAAGCCGCCGCTACGCACCGATTGCGACGTCGCGGCCATCACGCAAGGTCTCATTTCCGGCGCGATTGATGCTATTGCAACCGATCACGCGCCGCACGCAGGCAGCGACAAAATGCAGGAGTTCGAGAAGTGCCCCTTCGGCGTCATTGGCCTGGAGACCGCTCTTGGCCTGACATTGGAGCGCCTGGTGCACACCGGCAAAATCCCGCTGCAACGCATGATCGAGCTGTTCACCACGGGTCCAACGCGCGTTGTGAATTTACGCGGGCGCGGCCGGCTGCAAAGCGGCGGACCAGCGGACGTGACGATCTTCGACACGGACCGCTCATGGACCTACGACGTGAATCGCTCGCTCTCTAAAAGCCGCAACTCGCCATTTGACGGACACTCCTTCCGCGGCGGGCCGGTGGCTACAGTCGTAAGCGGGAAAATCGTGTGGCGGGTCCAGTAAAAGAAATTCCAGGCAGAACGCAGCATCGCGGCGGATGCCTGTTGCTTGCTATTGCGGCGCTGGTGCTCATCATCCTGGGCCGTTCCATTGCGTCGTTTGTCATCGACCTGGAGTGGTGGAAGGAGATGGGCCAGCTTGCGACGTATTTCAGCATGCTGGCATATGCCGTGGTGCCGGCTGCCATCGCAACCGTGATCTCATTTCCCGTGTTTTGGGTGGCCCACGCGCGGGCACTCAAGTTCGCCGGCACCGGACTGGCAAAACATCCGCTGTACGCCAAGATCTCGACCCTGGTCCTGCTGCTGCTATCGATTCTGATCGGCATGTCGACGACGGATACCTGGACCGTGGTCCGCTATTTCGGCGGCCGCAACGTGGGCGGCCAGGCAAGCGCCTGGCACGATCCGGTGTTCGGACAGCCGCTCGCCTTTTATCTGTTTGAGCTGCCGTTTTACTCCGTCCTGCTGCACTTCGTTTTCGCGGTCGTGATCGTTGCCGCGGTCCTGTATTGGGCGACCGGGCGCGGCTGGCAGATCCGGCGGTCCCTCCCCGAGATGAAGCTGGCGGGAAACTTCAACCTCGAACTGAACTTGGGTTTGAGCGGCGCGCTGGAATCGTGGTTTCTGCGGCTGGTTGGCGCTACCTTCCTGCTGGCGCTGGCGGTTTATTTCTTCCTCGGCCGCTATGAAATGCTGCTGAACGACCACGGCTTCATGGTGGGAATCGACTACACCAATCAATACTTCAGCCTGCCGCTGCAATGGCTCGTCATCGCGGCGGCTGTCATCGCGGCCGGCGGGGTTTTGTTCGGGCGATTCAGCTTCGCGTTGGCTGTCGTTGCAGCGTTGATCATACGAGGCCTGGTTCCACCGGTGGTGGCGGCGGTTTACGTCCGTCCGAATGAAATCACGCTGGAGAAGCCCTTCATCGCACGGCACATCGAAGCCACCCGGACAGCGTACGCGCTGGACCGCAAGATGAGCGAGGTGGAATTCCAGGCGCAACCTCAACAAACCATCGACACCACAGCCAACCGCCCGCTGCTCGACAATGTGCGGCTATGGGATTCCGAGGCGTTCCGGGCGGCGGTATCCCAGATGCAACCGCTGCGGCCCTACGTCTATGAGAGCCCCGATGTCGACCGCTACACGTTGGGCGGCAATCTGCGGCAGGTGCTGATTACACCTCGTGAGATGCAGCTATCGCAGCTCGGTGAGGCCAGTCAGAGCTGGATCAATACCCATTTCATGTACACGCACGGGTATGCCGCAGTAATGGCTGAGGCGAACCGCGCCTCGGCCAATGGGCTTCCCGTGCTCCTGATTCAAAACGCTCCGGTGGAGGTCTCCACGCCGGATCTCAAGATCACCCGCCCGGAGCTTTATTACGGCGAGATCGTGCACGACCCGGTGTTCGTCCGCACCGCGCAACAGGAGTTCGACTATCCCGCGGGCGCCGAGAACGTACACAACCGCTACGACGGCAAGGGTGGGTTCCCCATCTCTTCGCTGTGGACGCGGACGGCAGCGGCGATTTCCCAGGGCGACTGGAACATTCTTCTCACCAGCAACCTGACGCCGGAAAGCCGTATGATGATCCGCCGTCAGATTACGGCTCGGCTGGATGCGCTGGCGGACTTTATTCTCTGGGACAACGACCCCTACATCGTTCTGACCAAAGAGGGACGCCTGGTTTGGATGATCGACGGATACATGACGTCCAACGCTCATCCCTATTCACGAACGATACAGTTGAGCGGAGCCGGGTCTGTGAACTACATCCGAAATTCCATCAAGGCGACTATCGACGGGTATGACGGCACCGTGCACTTTTACGTGTTCGATGAAGAAGATCCGCTTGTAAACGCCTATCGCAACCTGTTCCCTGCCCTTTTCACTCCGGCTTCGGAGATGCCCGCTGACCTGCGCGAGCATGCGCGGTACCCGGAACTGATCTTCCGGGTCGAAACCGAGATTTATCGCACCTTCCACATGCGTGATCCTGAGACCTTCTACAACAAGTCGGATGCCTGGGACATCGCGAAGTTCACCACCGGCCAGACCAGTGAGGCCCAGCAGGTGGCGCCTGCCTATATCATTGCGACCATACCGGGCGAGAAACAGCCGGAGTTTCTGGAGATGATTCCGTTTACGCCCCGCAATCGCGATAACCTGATTGGATTGATGATGGCCCGGTGCGACGGCCCTCACCTGGGCGAGAAGCTGGTTTTGCTGCTGACGAAGCAGGAGATTATACGAGGTCCGTTGCAGGTGGAAGCCTTCATCAACCAGAACCAGGTGATTTCGAAGGACCTGACGCTCTGGAATCAGCAGGGCTCGCAGGTGCTGCGAGGGCAGATGGTGGTGCTGCCGATCCAAAACACGTTCATGTACGTGGAGCCGATCTATATTCAGGCTTCACAGGCCAAGATGCCGCAGTTGATGAAAGTGGTGATTGCCATGGGGAACACGCTGATTTATACGGACACGTATCAGCAGGCCTTAGCGCAGTTGGTGGGGCAGGAGGTTCCGCCGGCGGCGCAGCCCACCTCCACGACAACCACTACATCGACTCAGACGAATGCCGCTCCCGATCCACGGCTCGCCGAAATCCGGCAGCATTTCCAGCGCTATAAGGAACTGGCGGCACAGGGCAAGCTGTCCGATGCCGGTAAGGAACTGGAAGCAATTCAGGCACTGCTCAAATAACCCTATTGAGCCAGCGCAGGTTGACAACCTGCATCACATCGTGGGGTTCAAGGCTTGCAGGCCCCGTGGCAGACCGTTTGCGAGATCTGGCGCGCCGGCCCCAGCGTGTTCGGATCAGACACTGTCGGGCGACGAACACTTACGCTCTCGACAACATCGTTTCCCTGCTGCCGTCGTTCGATTGACTGATGCTCTTCCAGACGCAAGCGGCTGCTGTCGTTCACCACACCCGGGACGTCGCGGCTAAAAACGTCGACCTCATTGTCCACCGACCCGTCTGCGCGCTTGTAGGAGCGGGCCGCGGTTTGACTGTGTAGCTGCAAACCGCCTTGGGCTCCGGTCTCGTACTCCGCCGTGTTATCGCTGCTCTGACCGCTGGACTCCGTGTGGTCGGTGACGCGGCGAACCGCCGGATAGAAGCTTCCGTTGGGGTCCTTGCGGTAGGTCATTTCGCTTTCGTCGTAACCGTTCGACCGCTTCACGGTCACGGCGTTGCGTTTCTCCACCACGCCAAAACGGCCATCCTCGGTGGCACGCTCAATCACGGAGTCTGATGTGGTCGAGTCGCCGTTCACCTGTTTGCTGGTCACGCTACGCTCGGTCATCTGCATGCGGCCGTTGACGTCTGTGCCGTATTTGGTCGACGTAATGGTCGCGCTGCCGTTCGGGCTTTTCTGCTCCTCAATCACGACTTTCTCGGTGTTCGTCGCGTTTCCAGTGGGATCGAAATGCTGAACGGTACGTTCGACGCTGCGTCCGCTGGCGTCATCGCGCAGAATCTTTTCCTGAACCCTCTCGATCGGTACCATGCGGCCGTTGATCGAGGCCAGCCGCTCGGTAGCTTGCGAGCCGTCCTTGGATTTCGTACTCGTAACCTCGGTGGGCGAAGCCGAACGATAGCCGTTGATGTCGACCTGAGTCGTCGAATAAGTGCTGGTCTGCTGCCCGACGACCGAACCAGCGAGGAATAGAAGCGCAACAACGATACGCATACAGTTTCAGGCTAGCCGGAAGAACTTAGGCGAACAATGGGTGAAAGACCTTAACGGCGCCCGAGAAACCACATGATCAAGGTCAGAATGCCGCTCAACAGCAGGCATGTGACCAAGGGAAAGTAAAACACGGAGTGCTTTCCGCGAATCACGATGTCGCCCGGCAAGCGTCCGGGCCGTATGGGGAGACGCTCGCCGAGGATGAAGAAGACGCCAACTATGATCAATAAAATGCCGAGAGCGATTAGCGTCCGGCCTAGGCCCATGTGCGGCCCCGGTGCTGGCCGACCAGGATTTGGAACAGGCGATGCGCGATCAGTTCGTGCAGCGACAGAAGCTCGCGATTGGCGGCTGCGACGGCCTCTGCGTCACGCGGATTGACAGCCCCTCCACCCGCTTTAAGGGCATCGGTTGCCTCCTTGATCACCGCATCCGTCATGACCTCGCCGGCCATTTCCCACAGCGTGATGAAGCGATCTACCGCGGTCGGGAAGCTGACCTTGAAGACACCATAATTGCTCGTGGTGCGCGGAGGTTTGTAGTCGAGATTGAACGGTCCGTTGTAGTTGTAGCTGCGAAGAAGTACCAGCACGTTGAGCCAGTCGAGCGGATTCACAAGGCCCACACCGATATCGACGTCGTGTTTGAGCCGATAGCCGTCGTTGATATCGAAATGGAACAGCTTGCCTGCAAGCAAAGCGCGGGCCAGCGCGGCGCGTGGAGCGCCTCCCCACATCAACTCGTGCAGATACTCGGGGTTCAGACCGACCATGTCGGGATGTTTCAACACCCCGCTCGCGATGAACGCCAGCATGGCGTCGCTCGTGGGCAGCAGGATTTCGGCCTGGGGCTCGAAGGGCTTGGCTTCGAGGCAATGTTTCAGGGTGGGACGGTTGTGCTTCTTTGCGATTTCAATATCCGCCTCACAGGCGGCGTTCAGGCCGTCAGCATACCAGCGCAAGGTCTGGACCTCGTCAATTGCGCCTTGGACGTAATAGCCGAGCGATCCTGGCCAGTAGACGGCAAAACGAGCGCCGAGTTCGTGTCCGATGGCGACGGTGTTGGTAAGCCGCCAGGAAGCGTATTCACGTACTTCCGGCGCCTCAGCCGCCGGGCTGGCGGCAAAGACAGCGTTGTAGAACGTCTCGGTGGTCACCATCGAACATTCGAGGCCATGGTTTTCAAGCGCAGACTTGATACGGCTCACGATGGACGCTTGTTCCTCGGTGCCGAGCGCGTTCGTTGGGATGACATCGGTGTCGTGCGTACACCAGTAGCCGATCCCGATTTCGGCATAATTGCGGATGACCTCTGCGAAATGAACGGAATGGCGCGTCGGGGCGTGGAATAACGCCTGCCCTTCGTAAGCGGCTGCCCACTGCGGACCGGTTAGGAAGTACTTGCGGCGCGTCTCGGGCGAGTAAGAGCCTCCGCACGATTGCATCAAACGATCGACGAGCGCCTGCTGCTTCTCAGGAATAATTGGACGGGGGGCTGCGGACATACCACGTCAATAATAGCGTCCTGCGAGTTGTCGTATCATGCCGGTGTATGTATTTCGAACAGTTCTACCTCGGATGCCTTGCGCATGCATCATACATGATCGGCTCCGAGGGCCTGGCGGCAGTGGTCGATCCACAGCGCGACATCGGCATATACGTCGAGGAAGCGGCCAGGCATGGATTCCGGATTGCCTACGTAATTGAGACCCATTTACACGCGGATTTCGTATCGGGCCATCAGGAACTCGCGGCTACCACTGGCGCCAAAATCTACCTGGGACACAAGGCCGGGGCGAAATTCCCCCACATCGCCGTTCATGACGGCGACCGCCTCGAATTCGGGCAGTGCTGCCTGGAGTTTCTCGAGACTCCGGGGCACACGGTTGAAAGCGTGTCCATTCTCGCTACAGACTTGGAGCGGTCGGCAGAACCGTTTGCTGTGTTTACCGGCGACACGCTGTTCATCGGCGACGTCGGACGTCCCGACCTTTCCGGCGATCTCACGCCTCAGCAACTCGCGTCCATGCTCTACGACAGTCTGCAAACGAAGCTGCTCCGTCTCCCGGATGCCGTGCAGGTGTTCCCGGCGCACGGAGCCGGCTCGCTGTGCGGACGGCAGATGAGCTCGGAGAGAAGCTCGACAATCGGCAAGGAGAGGGCCACGAACTACGCGCTAAGGGCGAAGACGCGCGAGGAGTTTGTCGACCTTTTGACCTCGGAGCTGCCGGAACGGCCAGGCTACTTTGCCCTCGACGTGGAGATCAACCGCTCGGGCGCAGCGCCGCTCGAATCCCTGCCGGAAATCCCGGCTTTAGAGCCGGCTGAAGTAGTGAGACGTCAGCAGGCAGGGGCAATTGTGCTCGATACGCGTTCATCTGGGCAATTCGGGTCGGCACACATCCCGGGGGCCCTGCAGATCGGCTTGGCGGGCCAGTACGCCTCCTGGGCTGGCATCCTGCTCGGACTCGGCCAGGAACTGATCCTGGTGGCGGAAGACGAGGAAAAGGTCCATGAATCGCGGCTGCGGCTGGCTCGCGTCGGGATCGAAAAAGTAACTGGCTACCTGCGCGACGGCATGGCTTCCTGGAGCGCCGCGGGGATGCCTCTCCAGCAGTTGGCTCAGATTACGGTGGATGACCTGGCCGTGCTGGCGAACGACCACGATCTTCAGATCGTCGACGTGCGGAGGCCTTCGGAATGGGACGACGGCCACGTCGAACACGCTGTGCTGAAGCCGCTCAACCGCCTGGAATCGAGTTTGGGCGACCTGGACCGGCATCGCACTACGGCGGTCTACTGCAAAGGAGGCTATCGCAGTTCGATTGCTTCCAGCATTCTGCAACGGGCCGGATTCGAGCAGGTGGTAAATGTGATTGGCGGCTTTGATGCGTGGCGCGCCGCAAACTTGCCGGTGGTACAGGTGGGTTGCCATGCTGCTGAGGTGACAAGCTAGAGCGCATCTTACCGACAGACTGTGGAAGGGTATTAAACCGCCTCTTACTCTTCGCGCTCTTCGCACTCTTCGCGCCCGCGCGTGGACTGCAATGCAGTACCGGCGGCCTCGGCCGGCATATGGGCAGCGCCGCGTTACGTTTCTTGGACCAGCGGTCGAAGTGTTGTTTGTAGCTTAGCCGTTGCTTGGGAGCAACTGTCCGTCTGACGAAGGCTCGCTCGCTTCAACCCCAGCCCTGCCGTTCGCGGGGAGCCATTTCCGCAGGGCGTCCATGAGATCGGACATTCGGACCGGCTTAGTGATGTAATCGTCCATTCCTGCCTCAAGGCACCGTTCACGGCTACCGGCCATCGCCTCGGCGGTCATGGCGATGATCGCCACCCGCTTTCCGTTGCCCTCCCGGCGCCGGATGACGCGAGCTGCCTCGAAACCGTCGACTTCGGGCATTTGGCAATCCATCAGGATAAGATCGTACGGCAGCAGGTCGACCATTTCCAGGGCTTCGCGGCCATTTCCGGCGACGTCGGCCCGTAATCCCAACCTCTCCAGAATGCGGGTGGCCACTCTTTGATTCACGACGTTGTCTTCCGCAACCAGTACCCTCACGTGCTGCTCGGCGAAGGTGCCGGCCCATTTCGATTTCCAGAATTCCGGCGACGACGCCGGCATGCTCCGTTCTGCTTCGACGCGGTCAAGCTTCTTCGACCAGGTGTTCATCAGCGTGTTCAGGAGCAACGATTGCCGCACCGGCTTAACCAGGCACGCATCCACGCTGACACCCTCCATCGGCCTGAGATCGTTCCACTGGCCCACGGACGTGAGCATGACAATGTTGGTGTCGCGAATCATTGGATCTTCTTTGATCGCACTCGCGACCATGCCGCCGTCCATTTCCGGCATCTGGTAATCGAGCAATACGAAGTGATAGGGGTCCCCGATGCGCTGGGCCTCGCGGATCACCTCCAGCGCTTCTCGTCCGGACGCAAAACTGCCGTTGCGCATTCCCCAACTCGTGATTTGCTCGTGAAGCACCCTGCGGTTCACTTCGTTGTCGTCCACAATCAGCACCCGCAGACCTTTCAAATCGGACGCCGGCAAAAGAGCTGTACATGGATGGGTATCGAGCGGCAGATTTAACGTGAACCAGAACGTCGAACCGCAGCCTTGCTGACTTTCGAAGCCGATGACCCCACCCATCAGTTCCACCAGTTGCTTGGTGATGGCCAGGCCGAGACCGGTGCCGCCATATTTGCGGGTCGTCGAGCCATCTGCCTGACTGAACTTCTCGAAAATGAGCTTTTGTTTGTCCGGTGCGATCCCGATTCCAGTATCCAGGACCGCAACCCTCATGTGGGCGCCCATTGCGTCCTCGTTCTCACAGGAAACCGTGATGATGACCTGGCCATCATGAGTGAACTTGATGGCGTTGCCAATCAGATTTGTGAGCACCTGCCGGATCCGTCCGGCGTCTCCTATGAAATAACGTGGAAGATCGGGAGAGTATTGCAGAATCACGTCCAGAGTTCGTTCTTCCGCTTTCGGCGCCAGCATTTCGCAGACTTCTTCGACGGTGCAACGCAGATCGAAGCCAATGGGCTCGATTACCAGCTTGCCGGACTCGATCTTCGAGAAATCGAGAATATCGTTGATGACCGTAAGGAGAGCTTCTCCGGATTTTCGAACTGTGTCGGCGTAGTCGCGTTGTTCGGGCGTCAGGTCGGTATCGAGCAACAGCCCCGTCATGCCGATGACTCCGTTCATCGGCGTCCGGATTTCGTGGCTCATGTTGGCCACGAACTCGCTTTTCGCGAGACTGGCAGCCTCCGCGAGGCGCTGCGCCATCCGCAGACGACGGGCCAGCCACGCCATCAGGATCATGGCGGGGAACAGAATCGCGACCGCCGTAAATGACAGGATCGCGTAGCTGCGCGCATCGCGGTACTGAAAGATCGTGCTGGCCTCTGTAGCGAGGCTGGTGTGCCAGCGGAAGTCTACGCCGGCGAGAGTACCGTCGCTCGCCATTTCCCCGATTTCATCGCGGAGCCAATCGGCTGCATGCTTCGCATCGGTGCGATTCTTGGACGCTCCCACGCCGAACCAGAACGTGGTTCCCGAGATCGGCAGCGCCCTGACAGGCCGCTCCAGACATTCCATGGAACGCGAGTCCAGCAAGGAGCTTTGCGCCAGAACGCCGGCTTCGGTCTTGCCGCTACAAACGGTCTTGACGACGTCTCCGATGCTATCGACCTGAATTGGCTTGGCAGCGCCGAAGCGCTCCTTCGCCAGTCGTTTATCGAGTGTAATCCTCGTTACGGCCAGTGTTCGGTTGCCGAGATCCTCGGGCTTCTGCAGTTGGAGCGACTCGGGCACCAGCAGAGCGTAGGTCATCTTGACCCAAGGCGCGCTGATGTATAGAAGTTTGCGCCGTGCCGGAACGTCACCGACAATAGGCCATAAGTCTACGGCACCGGACGACAAGGCTTTTTCTAAACCCATCGGCGTATAGACCCATTGCAGGTTGATATGCCGCCGCTTGGCCGCTTCCTTGATGATTTCAACTGCAGGACCGGCGGGATTGCCGTGGGCATCGGGGAAGTGATAGGGTTGCGCGTTTTGGAAGCCGATTTTCAGGGTTCGGCTCACTCGCGCGGTAGCGTGCTGCAGGTATAATCCACCGCCCACGGCTACCGCCGTCACAGAGGACACGAAGAGTAGGAACCGGCGTTTCTGCGGTGGTTTCGCCGTCGTCCACGGTCCCGACAGCGTCCGCCAGAGATTGGTCATTCCCCGTAACCCAACAGTCAATCATCGGCGGGAGCCTTATTCTTATACAGGGTATTTCTTGTATCTTAGTTCCGGTACTGATTCGAACGGGGTTTACGACCGAAGATCACGCAGCTTCCGCAGTGGCCATGTAAGAAGTCTGACGGCGCGAAATGTCGGGGATTGGGCGATCCGCGAGAATTCCAGCTCACGTTCATAGAGAAACGCCATCTGCTTGTCGCGCCTTTCGAGGAGCGTCTGCAGGCTGCGGACGTCGCTCGCCGTCAGAGTGTGGCCTGCCCGAATGTGCTCAGGCAAAGGCCGCTGGATGTAAATCGTGCCATGCGACGGGGCTGCTTCGTCTCGTGGCCGAGTCTTCGTGTAGTAGTAGACCGCGATCGATCGGCGCGAAATGCCGGTCTGTTCCGGCGGGATCTGAATGCGCCGGAAGCCGTGCCACGACCGCTCCGTAGTTTCGAATATGACGCAGCGGTTGGCTTCGGGACTGACCGAGATTACCTGGTTCTCGTCGGGAGGCAGTGCGGGGTCGAGTTCGAGTTCGAGGCAACCGCCCCAGTCCTCGCGCCATTGCGGGTTCAGAAAGACGATCAGATTCAGCCGGCGGTGATACCGGCGGGTCGGGTGATAGTTGAAGTCGACATGCGAGTCGAGATCCTGCCCATTTAGATTTTCGTGGGTGCCTCCTCCGATGTACTCGGGGTCATAGATGAGGTCGGGGATGCCGGTGATCCTGCCGATGAACGCCCGGAAGTCGTTCGCCTGAAGCATCTGGTCGAACTGGGCGTAGGCGGGGCCTAGCTGGGGGAGATTTTGAAACACCGCCTTGCGGCCCACTTCGCCGAACTCGTTGCGTGCCTTTTCGGCAGTGAAATTTGGAAACTGGTCCATCAGTTCGCGGCAGTAGTCGGCGCGAAGGAAATCGTCGATGACCACGTGCTTGAAGGGGCGGGCGGATTGAAACGATTGGGCTAGGGGGTGCTGGCGGTCCCGTAGGGCGGGGTTCAAAAGGTCGAGCACAAAACTATTGTGGATGAAACTTCACTTCCGCCGCCTTGCGCTGATTCAGTGAAAGGGCATTACACAGCCTCGTCCATCGCGACAAGCGGAAGGGCTGTTCACCCTTTCACCTGTTGCCGCACTTTTCAGACGCTATTGCACAACCGGCAGATCAATGTAGGACGCGTGCTCCCCCGAACGGAAAATCCGCTGCGTCGCCTGCTGAAAATCGGATTCCTTCGCTTTGAAGATATTCGGGACAAACTGCTGCGGGTTGCGGTCGATCACTGGGAACCACGAGCTTTGCACTTGCACCATGACGCGATGCCCTTTTCGGAATACGTGATCATTCCCCGGAAACCCGATAACGTAGGGCGTCACGGCATCCGGTTTGACCGGCTCCGGCTTCTCATAACCGTTACGGTAACGTCCACGCAGCACGTCGCCCGCGATCATCAGCTCAAAGCCGCACATCTTCGGATCGGCCGGGGCGTTGGGCGCGTTCTTCTCCGGGTACACATCGATGACCTTCACGATCCAGTCGCTGTCGGTACCCGAAGTCGAGGCGAAAATGTGTGCCGCGATCTTGCCGGTTACCGTGAGATCCTGATCCAGCGGGTCGCTGACCCACGACAGCACGTCGGGACGGTGATCCACGAAGCGTTGATCCTCCACCAGCCACGTGGTCCAGCCGCTGTTGACGTCTATGGGCCGGGGCCGGTATGGAACAGGGTTCGCCGGGTCTGAAACATAAGTGTCGTAGCTATCCTTGCCACCCTTGGGAGCCTCGAACGCCAACTTGCGGCCTTCGAGGAAGTACATGTGACGATCCACGACATTCTGCTTCGGCGGCCACAAATCATGCCGCACCCATTCGTTAGTGCCTGTCCGGAACGTCAGAGCCTCGGGCAAGTCGAGTTTCCCCTTGCCCTTGAGATGATACGCGAGAAACGGCGTCATCACCTCGCGCCGGTAATGCTGCGATGCCGGGCTGCCGAAGTCGAGGCGGCCCAGTTTCTGCCCATCGCCCCGCGACCAGCCGCCATGGTTCCAGGGACCGACCACCAGGAAGTTTTGATTTGCGCTGTCGTGCCGCTCCAGCAATTCATAGATCTTCATCGGACCGTAGAAGTCTTCCTGGTCCCACCACCCGGCAACGTTCAACGTCGGCACGGTGACGCGATTGAGCCACGGCGCAAAACCCTGCCGCTTCCAGAACCCATCGTAGTCGGGATGGTGTACGAAATCATTCCAGGTCGGGAGCTTGTAGTGGAGATATTTCTCGTCGATCGTGGAAAGTGGCCCGAGCCCCAGGTACCACTCGTAAGCATCGAAATGGTCAATCACTTTCGTTGGATCCGAGTTTTCCTTCGACGATTCCATGCGATAGGCATACTCGAAGCCGTAGCTGAGCCGGAAGGCGCCGTTGTGATGGAAATCGTCGCCCAGCCACATGTCCGCGGGCGAGGCCTGTTCTATGGCGGCCTTCAGGGCAGGGTGCGGGTCAAGCATTCCCATCACGGTCAGCCACGCGCCATAGCTGGTGCCGGCAAGGCCGACGCGCCCGTTGTTGTTGGCCACATGCTTCAGCAGCCACTCAATAGTGTCGTAAGTATCGGTGCTCTCGTCGATTGCCTTGGAGTCACCCGGCTCACGAGGCTGGCGCAGCATCACGAACTGGCCTTCGGACCGGAAACGGCCGCGAATATCCTGCACGACGAAAATGAACCCCTCCGAAGTCAACTCCGGCATCGACGCCACAAGGTGTGCGGAATCGAGTTGCCCCGTCCCGTAAGGAGTCCGCAGCAACAGAAATGGCAGCCTCTCGGGGGAGTTGTTGAGGGTGAAGACCTGCGTGTACAGCTTCACGCCATCACGCATGGGAATCATCTCGTCGGTCCGTGTGTATTGCGGATCGGCGGCGAGCAGCGAGGCGCAAGCAGCCAGGCAGGCGATGGCTGCCCAGCGCCAGTGTCGTTGTTGGAGGTACATCCCGTTCTCCTGTGCCTACTTCTTCGAGGTCCGATCGATCGGCGCCGGGCGCGGAACGCGGTGGACAGGATTCTGTTGTAGCAGCTTCATGCCTTCCTGTACCGCCCGCTCCAACTGCGGATCGTGGCCGTTGATCACATCGGCGGCGGTGTACTCCACCTCAACATCCGGCTGGATGCCCTCATTTTCAATCGCCCACTTGCCGGACAAGTCATAAAACGCCAGCGCCGGCGCGGTGAGTCCGGGGCCGTCGATCGTTTGCGGAATGCCAAGCGTTCCGACCAGGCCTCCCCAGGTGCGTGTGCCCACCAGCGGCCCTATCTTGCGCATATGGAAATAGTACGGCAGCGCGTCACCGCCCGACCCCGCCGACTCGTTGATGACCATCACCTTCGGTCCGTAGAGTCCCGCGATGGGAGACGGCGACTCGGCGGCATCGCGTACCGCAAAGTAACCCATCATCTTACGATCCAGTTCGTTCACGATATAGTCGGCCACCATGCCGCCATGGTTATAGCGCTCGTCGATAATCGCGCCGTCTTTGTCCTGTTGGGCGTAGTAGTAGCGGGTGAACGAGCTATATCCCTGGCCTCCCGTATTCGGGAGCCAGACATAGGCCAATTTGCCGCCCGAGAGCTTATCGACAAGCCGGCGATTCGATTCGATCCAGGCTCGCGTGCGCAGGCCTTCTTCGCTGGGAACGGGGACGACTGTGATTACCCGAGAGCCTTCCATCGACGGGGTGCTGTTGACGCGAATGAGCGTCTGACGGCCGGCGGTGCCTTCAAACAGGCTATAGAGATTCGTGGGCGGGGCCAGCGCACGGCCGTTGACTTCGAGCACGTAGTCGCCCTCCGATACCTGTACGCCGGGAGCGCTAAGGGGTGCGCGTAGTTCGGGGTTCCAGTTCTCGCCGGAGTAGATATGGCGGATGCGGTAGCGGCCGTTTTCAATCGCGTAGTCCGCTCCAAGAAGACCTACCGAAACCGGATTCTCCTCGCCAGGAACATCGCCTGCGCCCTGCAAATATGAGTGCCCGACAGTCAATTCACCGCCGATCATGGCCATCAGGTATCCGAGGTCAACGCGATGTCCGACGGACGCGACCAACGGATGGTACTTCTCATATACCGCTTGCCAGTTGGCGCCATGCATCTTGGCATCGTAGAAGTATTCGCGTTCAAGCCGCCATGTTTCCCGGAAGATGTCCGCCCACTCAGCTTTGGGGTCGACATTGGCCTGGAGTTGGTCCATATTGAGCAGTCCGTCCCCGACTTTACCGGGACGGTCCGTCCCCACCACACCCCAACGTGCTCCGGAGGCGCCGCCGCCCGCAGCCTGGTACAGCAGTTTCTTGCGGTCGCCGGATAGCGTGTAGGAGCGGATGCCTTCCAGGAACGGCGCGGCAGCGCGTTCCTTGAGTTGATAGCGTTGCAGGCGTTGCGGCGCCACAGGGCTCGACGACACCGGCTCGGTATAGAAGATCGTACCCGCCAGGCCCGCCGAAAGGTTGCTGTAGTCGGCTGCCGGCACGTTCAGGGCGATGATGCGCTGCCCGATCTTCTCAAAATCGATGTGGACGCTGACCGATTTAGGCGCTTCCGGTTTGGCGGCCGGCTTATCGTTTGTGGCCGGTGGCTCGTCGCCGGTCTCGGGCAAGAGTGGCGAAGGATCGCTGGCACTCAGGACACCGAGATAGATCGCTCGCCGCACAGGCCGGTCGAGCGAACTCATTTCCAGCCAGCCGGTACGCGGACCGTAGTCGGTGCTGGACAGGAAATAGATGTATTTGCCGCCCGCGTCAAATGCGGGTGAGATGGAGTCAGCCAACCCATCGGTGACCTGGTGTGCCTTTCCTTCCGCCATCGAATAGATGAAGATGGCTCGCAGATGGCTCGGAAGGTTCTTGGAGTAGCCAATCCACTTTGAGTCCGGCGCCCAGACAGCATCGAACACCCGTGTGGCATCCCCGTAACTATCGACGTCGACTTTGCTTGCTTTGCCACTGGCCACCTCGATGGTCCAGAGGTTGCGGTGATTGTCCTGGATCAGAATGTGCGCACTGTCAGGCGACCATTCGGGGGTGGAAAAGAACGCCGTGGAAGGCAGCTCGATCGACCGCGGCTTGGTAATGCCTTCCGGGTCGCCGATCATCAATTCGTATTCGCCGCCGGCGTCGGAAAGCCAGGCCAGATGCGAACTGTCGGGCGACCAAACCGGGCTCCGATCGTGCGTGCCCGGACTCTGCGTCAGGTTGCGATAATCGCCTTTCTCCGATGCCACTGTAAAGATGTCGCCCCGGGCCTCAAACGCCGCCCGGACTCCTGTGGTCGAAAGAGCCGCGCTTCGGACCATGTTCGAAACCTTCTTAAACTGCGGCCGTGCCCAAGGCAGATCTCCCGTCACCTCGATGGTGAGCTTCTGCGCCTTACCGGTCTTGGCGTCGAGCAGGTGAATGTACCCGGCCTGCTCATAAACGACGGCGTCCGGTCCGGCCGACGCAGTCATCACGTCGAAGTCGTCGTGATGAGTGAGCTGACTCACCTGCCGCGTTCCAAGATTGTAGGAATAGAGATTGGTAGTGAAGTTACGATCCGACAAGAAATAGATGGTTGACCCAATCCACATCGGAGCCGAATCGTTGCTGTTGTTCCAAGGCAGCTTCTCAACAGAATGGTCCGCCAGATTCATGACCCGGATCGGATGCGTGCGGCCGCCGCGGTAATGCCTCCACATACTGGTTTCGTACCAATCCGGAATGAAAGCTTGTGAGAGTTCCTCATATGCGAGGCGTTTCCCATCGGGCGAATACACGCCGCTGAATGCCCGCGGCAGAGGGAGCGGCTCCGCGAAGCCGCCATCCACGCTCACCGTCCACAGCCGAAAATATGATTCCTGAGGCGCACAGTCGCGCGCCGATCCAAAAACCACGCGCTTTCCATCGGGTGTCCAGCCACGGACCCGGTCGGCGCCGGGATGATAAGTGAGCCGCTTGGGCTCGCCTCCCATCGCATTGACGACGTATACGTCAGTATTCCCCGCAATGGTGGCCGTGTAGGCGATTTGCGATCCATCCGGCGAGAAGAACGGCTCGGTTTCGGGGGCGGGAGTTGAAGTCAGGCGGCGCGCCACGCCGCCGCTGCGCGCCACAACCCATAAGTCGCCAGCATATTCGAAGGCAACAGCATCGCGGCTGACCGTAGGATGCCGCAACAGCCGTGTTTCACCCGCGGCTGCGAGACAAGACAACAACAGGGTAAGAAGTATGTAACAGCTCTTCATTTGTTAACTCACTAGTAAAATCAGAAGCTAAATTTAAGCGCTAATTGAATGACTCGTGGATTCACCGCCGTGGTCAGGATGCGCCCGAACGAGGCACTATTCTCCTGCAGCGTGGGATTCGAGAAATTCGGGTGATTGAGCACGTTGAAAAACTCCGCCCGAAACTCAAATCGTGACGCGTCGGTGACCGGAAAACGCTTAACTACCGAGAAGTCCACGTTCTTCTGTCCCGGCCCGCGAATGATTCCGACGCCGGAGTTTCCAAACGTTGTTGCCTTACCGTCTGCCCCGATAATCGGGAAAGCATTCGGGAAGCAGCTCTTGTTGAAATAAGTGTTGAGATTCTGCTCGACGCCGCCGGTGTTGACCAACTGCGAGTACGTGCACCCCGACGCGATCTGTGCGCGGTCGTTCGTGATTCCGAACACGTTGTTACTGTTCGTTTCCGTAAGTGTAAGAAGCTGGCCGCTTTGGATGGTTGTAACGGTGCCGAGCTGCCAGCCGCTCAGCGCTTCGCCGAGTAAGGAACGGGCGTTCTTAGGTCCCGGTATCGCATAAACCGCACTCAGCACGAAACGTTGGTCGCGAATGAATGCATCCGGCCCGTAACGCTGACTCGGATCGTTCTGATTCCCGGTAGAAGACCCACCATTGGCTCCGTTGGAGGCATTGGAATCTGTCGAAAGCAACTTAGACCAGGTATAAGAAGCCAGAAACTGTAACCCGTAGCTGTAGCGCTTACTCAGGCTGACATCCAGCGCGTTGTACCAGGCGGCTCCCGACGGCTCGATATCCGTCAGGCCGCTCGAAGTGAAACCCTGGTAAGGAACCCGCAGCGGAATGTTAGCGACGGTATTCGTGGTAACTCCGCGGATCGGGTTGCTCGCGCTGGCCAGATTCGCCTGGTTGATGGACCGGGTCCGCAGCAGGTGGGTATCCCGGGAGCCGTCGTAGGAAACGTCCAGGACCAGGTCGCGGAACAACTTCGTTTGCAAGCCCATGCTGTAGCGCTGCAATGTGGGCGGGCGGAAGTTCTGATCGATGATCGTCAGGGCCAGGTTGGTGGTCGGCGAGTAGGGTGCAAACTGCGGCAAGGTTGCCGCGGGCGGGAACGGGTTGGCGAATGTCAGATTAGCGGACTGCGGTCCCACCAGGATATTCAACAATGCAAACGGGGGTGAGGTCAGCAACTGGATAAAAGGCTGACCAGTCGTGTGCTGATGATAGGTTCCGTACCCGCCGCGCAGCACCATACGATCCGTATGCGGCAATTGCCAGGCGAAGCCGAACTTCGGGTTCCACGTGTTTTGTCCCGTGACGTGTATGCCTGTGTCTGTGCTGGCCCTGGTCACGCCGGTCGGCACCGTTCCCTGGAAATTCGACGGGACTGTGAAGCCCTGAAATGTGCCTGTTGCGGGTGGATTCTGATTCGCCAGGGTGTAATCAAAGTCCCCATTGCGTCCCAGAGCATCGCTGATATTGCCGAGCCGCTCATATCGGAATCCCAGGTTGAGTGTGAGCCGGGGCGAAACCTTGAAGTCATCCTGAACGTAGAGGTCGCTGTCCCAGACCCGAAATGCGCGGTCAAACAGACCTGGCAGATCGACCGTTTCGTAGACGTTGCCGGCGCCTCCCAGCAACAGGTCTGGGAAGCCGAGGAAGACCATGCCCGCGATGTAGTGAAACTGCGACTGGTTGTCCTGCGTCCGTTCGATGCCGCCGCCAAAGCGCAGCGTGTGACGGCCTAGTGTATAGGAAAGCGTGTCCTGCAGAATATAGTGGTTCTGGACGTTCCGCAGCGATTGGCCGTTGCCGCCCAGAGTGAGACCGCCGAGGATCAGGATCTCCGGGATGCCGTTGTCGTATGAAGGCGCGTTCACGCCAAAGTCCGAGTACTTGACCGGCTCCGTTTGATTCGTAAATGCCCACTGCCGGTAATAACCCACCTCAAACTCATTTACCAGAGACGGGGTGAATACATAACTGTGTGTCAGTGTCGTGTTAACGAAACGATTCGGATTCAGGACCGGCCAGCCGGGCGCCGTGGGACCGCCCAGGTTAGCTGTTTGAAACGTGATGTCCTCGTCGCTATTCGCCAGGAACAACCGATATGCCAGCCGGCTCTTGGCGGACAGCAAATAGTCCACGTTGGCCATGTACTGGTTCTCGTTGAACGTGCAGGCGTTGCTGTAGACCGAGGAACCCTGCGCGCCGAATGGCTGGCTCGGATCGATTTTCTGCGGCGATGGAATCGCATACTGTCCGCTGGGGAGCTTCAGACTCAGGAGGGCCAGCGCTTGGGCGCTGATGTTTGAGCCGTCCGGTGAGATCGCGACGCCGTTGCTTCCCTTCTGTCCCGCAAAGATCCGGCCAAGAGCCGCGCGCGAGCGGTCGTCAGTGAGCGGTGGCATAACAAAGCTGGTCGAGCACGTGGTGCTCACGCCGTTCAACTGGCGTGTGCCCTGGAACGATCCGAAGAAGAACAGCCGATCTTTGATGATTGGCCCGCCGATTGTCCCGCCGTACTGATTCTGGCGCAGCAACGGTCTGGGCTGTCCGGCCCGGTTGAAGAAAAAGTCGTTGGCGTTCAGGTGCTCATTGCGGAAGAACTCCCACAGAGATCCGTGAAAGGCGTTGCCGCCGCCCTTGGTGATGACGTTCACGTTCGCGCCGCCATTGCGGCCATAGCTGGCGTCGTACTGCTGGGTCTGGACCCGGAATTCCTGGATGGTGTCGGGGTTGGGAATAGCGATGCCACCGCTGAAGCTGCCGCTGTTCTGGATGTCATTGGTGCCGACCCCGTCCATCTGGTAGTTGTTGTCTTTGATGGAGCCGCCGCCAGTGGAGAAATTGCTCATTCCACCATTGCCGCGGCCGAGAACCGTGGCATTTTCCACATCGGCGGCAACGCCAGGATTCAACCCCACAATCTGAGTGAAATTACGTTCGGCCAGCGGAAGATCCATGACCATTCGCCCGCTGGTGACGCGTCCCATCGCGGCCGATTGCGTCTCGAGGAGCTGCGCCTCCGCGTTCACGGTAACTTCCACCTGCACCGTTCCAAGCTCCAGTTGGATGTCCAGCCGAGCGGTCTCGGTGGCCGCGACCGCAATACCGCCCGTTACCGCGTTCTTGAATCCATCCTTCCGGAATTCGACGCGATAGGTGCCCGGCGGCAGCAGCGGAATCATGTAGCTGCCGTTGCTCTGCGACCTCGTTGTACGGGCGTCCCCGGTCGCCTCGCTCGTGGCGGTAACTTCGACTGAACCGACCAATGCCTGGTTCGGATCAGTGACCACACCGCTGATTGCCCCGGATCGCGCGGTTTGCGCAGAACCAACCACAGCAGCGAAAAACAACAAGCCGAAAACGGCGCCCGCGAGTTTCACCTTCACCTCCTGAGAATTGACCAATGACGCTGGTATACACCATGTGTTGCAAGGGTGTCAAGTCGACAACACTCGTTGCACAAGGTTATCATGCGCAGTGAGCCACGACGCGATGAATTTACAAACAGCGATTGAACAGCGCTTTGCGGAGGCGCTTCCCCGCTTAGGAACGCACCGCCAGCAGTTGATTCGTGCCATCGTCGACCATTGCGAAGAAACCTGTTTCCTGTCCTCGCGCGAGGTCGCCAAACGCTATGATGTCGACGCCGCGACCGTGGTGCGGACCGTGCAGGCTCTGGGCTATAGCGGTTTTCCCGATTTCGCCGAGGATTTGCGGCAGCATTTTGTCACGCGAATTACGCCATATACCGCGTTAAAGGCTGCGACCAAGGAGAAGCGCAGCGTCGCCGATCACGTGGACGCCAGCCTTCGGAAATCGCAAGACACAATCAACCAGTTGAGCTCGCGTACTGACCGGAGTGCGGTGGTGGAGGTGGCGCAGTTGATACTGCGCTCCCGGCGTGTGGTGATCGTCGGCGGCGACTTCGCGAGTTCTCTAGCGTTTTACTTTGCCTATGGTCTCACGACCATGGGTTACGACGCCGAAGCGCCCGTTCCCAGCGAAGGAAATCTGCAGCACAAAATCAATGTCCTGACACGAAAAGACCTGTTAATTGCGATCAGTTTCGGTCAGTGTCTGCGAACAACGGTTGAATCGGTTCGTCGTGCCGCTCAGTTGGGAGTTGCGACCTTTGGGATCACCGATAGCGACACAACGCCGATCGCCCGCTTTTGCGAGCGGCACTTAGTGGCGGAGGTGGTGGCCCCTTCTTTCGTGAATTCTTATGTCGCGCCCATGGCGCTGATCAGCGCTATTCAAGTGGCATGTACGCACCTGAATCCCAAGCGTTCACTGAATCGATTGAAGCCGACAGATCGGGAGTATCTTGCCGGCGCGCGCTGGTATCGCGACCGCAAGGAAGATGCGGTTCCCCCTCCGCGGAAGTAGTGCGGCATCGGATTCGCTTAATTCTCGGAACCGGCGAGCTTGATTGAGCCTCTGTGATGCAGGCTGTCAGCCTGCGGCGGGTTGCTAACCCGCCCGCCCGTTGCTTTGAGCATGCGCCGACCCGCGCCGGTTGGCGACAGTTGGCAACCCGCGGCAGAATGGCATCCAAGCCGGCCTTTCGATCTCACCGGGAAAGGACAGGCGAAACCGCCTGTCCCACCTTTTCGTACCAAGGCTATGCGGCTCGCTGGCACTGGCGAAAACGCCTGCTTCACCCTTCCACGTTCTTCTTATTTCGCCCGCGGAGCCGGCCCCGTCGACTCGCGCAGCATGAACTCCGGGTCAATCACGATTTCACGGTCGGCCACCTGCGGCTTACCAATCTCCGGAATCAGCCGGTCACAAATGATTCGCCCGATCCGGTCGCGCGGTATATGCAGGGTCGTGAGCGACGGATAACAGAACTCGGACAACTTTACGTTATCGAAGCCCGTCACTGAGATGTCCTGCGGCACCTGCACCCCCCGTTCGCGCAACTCGCGCAACGCCCCCACGGCCATCATGTCGTTCACGCAAATGATCGCGGTCGGGGCAAACCCGCTATCGAGCAGCGTTCGCGCCGCCGCCCGCCCGCCCTCGAGCGTATCGGAATCCGCGGCGGTCCGAACCTCCAGCTCAGGAATTCGCGCCACCGCATCCAGAACCGTCTTCATTCGTTCGTTGATGGGCCCCAGCATGGCATGGTGGCCGATGAACCCGATTCGCCGGTGGCCGAGGGAATAGAGGTAGTCCACCACCTTCTCGATGCCGCGCCGATAGTTCACCCGGATATTCGTAATGTTGTGCCGCGGGGCGCCTACATCGTAGAACACGACGGGAGTCCGGCTCTCGCCCAACTCATCGATCAGCTCCGGCGCCATCTCCGACACAATGGCGGCCAGGCCTTCCACCCGCCGTCCAATCATTAACCGGATGCTGTTCACCAACTGCTCTGAGCTGTAATCGGTGTTGGCCACCAGCACTTCGTATCCACGGAGGTGAGCCTGTGACTCGACCTCCTTATAAATATCGAAGAAAAACGGATTCTCCATGTTGGAGACGATCACGCCGACGGTGCGACTCTTTCCTCCAGCCAGATTGCGCGCATGGAGGTTGGGGTGATAGCGAAGTTCAGCAATCGCCTTCATCACCCGCGCGCGCGTGCTGTTCTTGACGACAGACGCGTTGTTGAGGACCCGCGAGACGGTTGCAGTGGAAACCTTCGCCCGCCGGGCCACTTGTTCCAGGTTCATCAGCTCTTTCTTATTGTACGCGCTGTATACGCTTTCGTTTAGCATTTGGACATCAACAGGAGGTTTATTACTGCTTTGCAATCTTTCCTTGACACAAATATTGTTAGCGCTTACAATACCCGGAAGCTGTCGATTCGCTAAGCCTGCAAAGGGGGTAGTATGATTCGCTCGACTCCGCGTTGCGTCGGGATCGCTGTAGCCTGCCTGATGTGCGTTGTCTCATCATTCGCTCAGACCAGCACGGGCGGTTCTGTAACCGTTAACATTGTTGACCAGTCCGGTTCTGCCGTTCCGGCAGCCGGCCTGCAACTGAAGGACGTAGGAACGAATGATATTCGGCGGGCGGAATCGCAGTCGACCGGCGCCTACACCTTTCCCGATCTGACGTTCGGCACGTACGAACTAACCGTCAGCAAGCCCGGTTTTGAGACCCAGGTCTTCACGTCGGTTCAAGTCCAAACCGCCCGCGCGACAACCGTCAACGTCGTGCTGAAGGTCGGCGGCACGACCCAGACGGTAACAGTCGCCGACGCGGTGGCGCCCCTGGTTGAGACCGAATCCAACGTGCTGGCGAGCACGCTCGACACGAAACAGGTGGTCAATCTGCCGGTAAACGGCCGCAACGTGTTTGGCTTCGCGTTGCTTGTTCCGGGTTGGTCATCCATCGGAGCAGGCAGCACGACAGGGACTTTCAACAACATGCCCGGCGGCGCAATCGGCGGAGCTGATTTCGACGGAAGCCCCGCCATCAGCAATCGTTTCCGCAGCGGCGGCTTTCAGTACGGCACGTCGGTGGTGCAGCCACGCATTGAGGATGTGGCCGAAATGACAGTCTCGACAGCTCAATTGGACCTCAGCGGCAACGGCGTCTCCGCGATGCGGATCAACATGGTGACGCGCCGCGGCACGAGCGATTTTCACGGCCGCCTTTTCGAGGATTTCCGCAACACGGATCTCAATGCGAATTCCTGGAGCAACAATGCCCGGGGACTGCCAAGGAACATTCTCAAGCTGAACGATTTCGGCGGCAGTGTGGGCGGGCCGATTCTCAAAAACAAGCTGTTCTTTTTCGGTACTTTCGCCGAGTCGATTCAGCCGGGCAGCAGCTTTCCGAATAACTACAACGGAGCCGGCCCGCAGGTCCTCAGCGCGGCCGCACAACAGGGTAACTTTACGTACCGCGATAACAGCGGCGCGTTGCAAACCATTAACGTTTTGCAGTTAGCCGGTGGCGCGGGCGCTCCTTCAACGGTTAACCCTGCAATCGCCACCCAACTCCAGAAGATCAACGGCGTGCTGAACCAGGGTACGCTGTCGCCCACGTCCGATCCCAATCTCTCTAATTTCAATTTCCTGATTCCGAACTCGACCACGTTTTACTATCCGGCCCTTCGCTTCGACTACAACGCGACCACCAACTTGCGCTTCAACGTGTCGTACTCCCAGACCAAGGACTACGACACGCATATCAATACGCCCAATTTTCCTGGCAATGTCGATCCGTTGGACTACACTTCGAACCAGCACAATGACAAGATTGCCGGGCTCGGTGTGGATTGGATCATCCGTCCCACGCTGGTGAATCAATTCCATGCGGGCTACACGTATCAATACGCGCTGTTCGATTCCGAGAACCTCGGGATTGACTTGCCGAGCATCACTCAGACGGTCTTCCAGTATGGTTCGAGCCTGTATTCCGGCGCGTATCCGCGCCAGCCGATCTCGTCGCTTTATCCCCTTTTCAACTTCAACGACAGCCTGAACTGGCAAAAAGGGAGTCACTCGATTGTGTTTGGCGGCGGCTGGTTCCGTGAGCAGGACCATTACTGGAATGGGCCCGGGGGATATCCGACCGTCAACCTCGGAATCTCGGGAACCGGTTTCGTGGCGCAGGATCCGTTAGGCGCAGTGTTCACGTCCGCCCTCAAGAACGCCAACACAACCGTTCTCGCGAACGCCGAGAATCTCTATTCTGAGCTGACCGGCAGGGTTTCAAGCGTAACTATTGGCGGCGGCGGACGGCCACTCGATCCGGCAAGCAAGACCTATAAGCCATTCGGCCAGTACAATCTCGACGAAGCGATGAACTCCGGTCACGTGTTCGCACAGGACCGCTGGCACATCACTTCGAATCTGACCCTGAACTACGGCCTTCGCTGGGATTTTGTGGGAGACGACCACGACGTGAACGGAGGATACAGCAGTCCAGGATCCGTGGCCGATTTCTGGGGCCCGACCCCCGTGGGCGCGATTTTCCAGCCGGGCAATCTGGGCGGAGTGCAGAGTCCCATCTTTACGGCAAAGGTGCATGTCTACAACCGTTCTCTCGTGAATCCGCAGCCTGCCGTAGCGCTCGCTTGGAGCCCGTCGACGGGCGGATTCCTGGGCAAGATTTTCCCTAAAGACAAGACCGTGATCCGCACCGGCTGGTCGCTGCGAAACTATCAGGAAGGCTCGCAGAATTTCTGGGCGTTCGGTTCCAACCAAGGGCTCTTCTTCCTCCAGCAAGGCAGTCTGACGGCGGACACCTCCGGCGCGGCCGGGACTTTCCAACCCGGCTCACTGTTCCTCGGCCAACAGCTGCCGGCGTACAACCTCAGTCCGCCAACCTGGTCCCCCACCATCAATGCCTCGGCGCTTTCTTTTGGAAACAATTCGTTCTTCGGAATGAATCCCAACATCCGGCAGCCGTACGTCGAGGAGTGGAATTTCGGCATCCAGCGTGAATTCGGCAGGGGAACAGCGCTTGAGGTCCGCTATGTCGGCAACATCGCCAACCACATCTGGATGAGTTCCAACCTGAATGAGGTAAACATATTCGAGAACGGGTTCCTGAGCGAGTTCGTCAATGCGCAAAACAATCTGAAGATCAACCAGGCGAATGGTAAGGGAAATTCGTTCGCGAATAACGGGCTGCCCGGCCAGGTGGCGCTACCAATTTTCACTGCCGCATTCGGCAGTCCGACGTCGTCGAACTTCACCAGCGGCACGTTCATAACCGGTCTTCAGACGGGAGCCGCGGGATCGGTTGCTCAGACCATCGCCCGGAACGTGACTTTCTTCTGCAACATGGTGGGTTCGGCATTCTCGCCTTGCGCAGTTCGTGGCTTCAAGAACCCTGGTGCCTATCCCATAAACTTCTTTGAGGTGAATCCCTACACTACCGGATTCTCTCTCAACTACCTGGACGCGGCAGGGCACTCAAACTACCACAGCGCACAAGTGGAATTGCGCCAGCGGCTGAACCATGGAATGGAGTTCGACGTAAACTACACGCTGGCCAAGTCGCTCTCGCTCGGTCCGCAAAACGGCTACCAGGCGAACGTCGCCAGCCAGACTGGCACGGTCGCTGCTCTCTATCTGACTGACCGCAATTTCCGCCTGAACTATGGCCCGAGTGCGTTCGACATCCGGCACGTATTCCATGCCAGCGGAACTTATGATCTGCCATTCGGCAACCGCAGAAAATTCCTGAACAGTAGCCGTTTCGAGGATGCGGTTTTCGGCGGTTGGACCATCGGAACCATCCTCGTAATGCAGAGCGGCACGCCCACGCAGATGAATGGCGGCTATCTCACCGCGAACCAGAACGATGCGGGTGTGGTGTTCAACGGCATTACACCGGCGCAGTTCCAAAACAGCGTGGGCGTCTACAAGACGGGCAATCCCTGGGTCGACATGGTGAATCCGAATCTGATTGCCAGCAATGGCCAGGTGAACCAATCCCTCATCTCGCCGGCCTCAACGCCGGGTGTCTGGGGCTACCGTCCGTTCATTTACGGCCCGCATTGGTTCAATGACGACCTGTCGGTGAACAAAATAATTCCGATTCGCGAGCGAGTGCGCTTTGTGTTCCAGGCGCAGTTCCTGAATGTGACCAATCATCCTACCTTCAGCTTGTTCAACAACAACACCAGCGTGTTCAGCCCGCAGATCCTGACGTTCGCGCAGTCGTCGGGTGGTCCGACCACGGCAAGGCGCATCGAGTTCCGAGCGAATCTCGAATTCTAAGTGCGGAGATGTGGAAGGGTGGTGCAGGCATCGGCTGGCGTTTTGACCTCATCCAGAACGCGCAGGCGAAACCGCCTGCGCCACCTTTTCGCCTGCCTCTTTCAGCCTACGAAACCTGCCAATACACGCTGTACCGACGACCAAAGATGCTGTTAATGGGCGCCAGCGTGACATCCTGCGTTTGACCTGAAGTCCGGAAAGTGAGCGGCTTGTCACCAGGCTTGATAAAGGCCATCGGATCGCCTTGAAACGCCGGAACGTCGATATGCGGCGCCCGGCGCATCTGTGGAGCATTTGGTCCGGTGATCATCTGATCCGTCAGACCGTCTGACCCGAGATCGCCCGCGAGCACTAGCGGACCATACAGAAAAGCCTGCTGCTTCGGATCGTCCGGCATCGCTTCGACGTGCAGACGCATCGGCATGGTCATCTCGATTCGATCGCCGTTCTGCCATGTCCTCGACAGCATGAGATAGCTCCCGGGACTCGCCGACGCCTCCAGCGGCTTGCCGTTAATCTTAACGGACGCCGCAGAGGCCCACTCGGGAATCCGTAGCCGGATCGCCGTCTGCACAGGCTTCTCCGCAGTCACGGTGAGCAGCGTCGCCGCGGTCTGGGGAAACTTCGTCTCCTGCCGCAGCCGCAAACCCTTCTCCGGCCAATTCAGCTCCGACGCGATGAACAGGTTCACGTAGAGACCCTGGTCATCATGCCAGTAGATCGAATCGTTGAGCTTGGAGTATTCTTCGACGCCCGAACCCGTGCAACACCAGAACGAATCATCCTCGGTATTAAACGTCTTCCAGGCGCCTGGCGTGAGCGACAGGTAATATTGCGTGTGCCCGGTATCAGGATAAATGGTGCCCAGCCGCATGTTGAGCAGCGATCGCTCGTAGTAGTCGAAGTAGCGCGGATCGGCGGTCCACTCGTACATATGCCGCGTCAGCTTGAGCATGTTGTACGAGCAGCAGCACTCCTGTGTCGACACGAAACGCTTCAGTTCCGCCGCGAGCTGCCGCGGTTGGGACGGCCAACCCTCGCCGTTGCTGGTACCGCTGGTCACGTAGCTTCGCGCTGTGACCACTTCGTACCAGAAATAATCGGCCACGTCGTGGAAGCGGTAATCGCCCGACAACTCGTAGCGGCGTGCCGCTCCGATGACCTGCGGAATATGTGTGTTGACGTGCAGGCCGCGCAGTTCGTCGCGCCGCGATGCCAGCGGATTAAAGAAGCGCTTCTTGGTAAAGCGGTCGCCGGCCTTCGCCCACTTGTCGTCGTTCGTCAGTGCCGCGACGTTGTACAGCACCTCGTTCATGCCGCCATATTCGGTGCCGAGGATCTCCTGCATGTGCTCTTCGGATTTGGATGCCGTCCACTGATCGGCCCAGTCCGCCATGCCCTGCACCACTTCGAGCGCCTGCTTGTTGCCGGCGTGCTGGTACATGTCGACCATCCCCGCCATGATCTTGTGGACTGTATAAAACGGCGCCCAAACCGGCTTACGCGCATCCAGCCGATCGAAGAATTCGGATGGGAAAGCGCTAAGATAACCGCCGCTCAGCTTCTTTTGGCATTTCGCCAGTTCGTCGACGATCTCGTCGCCTTTCGCCTTGGCTGCTTTGTCGCCTGTGGAGGCATAAAGTTGCGCGCTCGCCGACAAAAAATGTCCGGTGAAGTGCCCGCGCAACTCGCTCTCTCGATGGATGGGCTGCCCGTTATTGGGCTGCTCCCAACCTCCGAAGGGTTTGGCATCGGTCGGCAGTCCTGCGTTGACGCGGAAGTTCCTCACCAGGCGATCGGCCGGGAGGCGCGACATATAACCACGATTCCATTCCTCGACGTCCTGAAATGTGCCTGGCAGCAGCCGGACTTGCGTCATCGGAAACGGCTGCGCTTTCGGCGACACGTCTCTGCGGGAGAACTCAATCGTGCCCTTGAACGGTGGAATCTCCGGCGGCGTGCCACGGCGTTGTTCGGGATTAGCGGGTGGGGTGGGTTGGGCGGCTTGTTGCGTTTGTTGCTGTGCTGCCAAGGCGGGGGCGGCGGCAAGAGCAGTCGCGAATCGGCGGCGGCTGAGCTTCATGGCTTTCTCCTGAAAACGCTTACATTGTAGCGCTGGATCACTTCAATTTCCACTCTTCGATGCCCGCCGACCAGTTCGGCTGCATCGTCACTTCCAGGCGCATTGCGCCGGCCGTTACGGGAGTGAACGAAATCTTGTTGAATCGATCCTTTTCGACGCCGTACTGCCCGGTCGTTTCGATGGGTTTCCAACGGTCGCCATCTTTATATAACAAGCGCCAAGACGCCGGCACGCGCACCTCGCCCCGGCCGGTGTCGTCGAACCAGAAGAGTTCGGCTTCGGAGACCGTCGACGGCTTTTCGAACGTGTACTCCACCCACTCGGTGGAGCCCTTCTTCGGCCACCAGTCGAACCAGGAGCCCGATTGCACTTCCCCGTCGTTGATTGGGTGCGGATCCTTGCGGCCCGACGTTGTGACTTTCGATGTGATCGCAACAGTCGGATAAGGTGCAGGGGTCGCGCTTGCTTCGGTATCAGGGATCCACACGACCATCTGACCCCGGCCACGATTCGCCCAAGCATAGTACGGGATCGCCTTGAAGTCCTGTTCCGTCTTCGTCACCTTGCCGTCGGCGGTGTATGCCAGTGCGGTCGCCCTGCTCGTCACCACCTCCACACCTTTGAGCAGAGCCGGCTTGAATTCGACGGTCAGCGGAGCGCTGTCGGAAAGCACCAGGTTGCGGACACGGCCATTGGGATTGTCGGGCCATTCCGCGGCATAGACGATCGGCCCACGCTCTATTGCAACGCGGCCGTGATCCGCAGCCACTTCGCTGTTTGCGACCACGCGCCGCACCGGCATCGGCAGATCGAGGGTAATCGTGTCGCCCGTCTTCCATGTACGCGTTACGACGGCGTAGCCCTTCTCGAGTTTGACCGGCACGGTCTTGCCGTTCACCTTCAGAGTCGCGGCCTCTTTCGATGCGTCAGCGAAGCGATACAGGTCGCTCGCCACGGGTTCATTGCGGGCCCAACCGGGAATTCGCAAGTGGATCGTCAGCGGCGCAGTGCGGTCCGGATGAACGGTCATTTTCACTGCACCGTCCCAGGGGTACTTCGTCTCCTGGGTCATTTTCACAACGCGGCCGTTGTCGAGTTTGATCTCGGCAGTGCTGGCGACGTACAGGTTGACCCAGATCGAATCGTCACGCTGCGCATAAACGTATCCCGGCACCGACGCCATAAACCGCGTAATGTTTCCTGGACAGCAGGCCACGCCGAACCATGGGCTGCGAGCATGCTGTCCATTCGATTCGAGCGGATTCGGATAAAAGAACGTTTCGCCATCGAGCGACACGCCTGAGATCAGGCCGTTGTAGAGGGTCCGCTCCATCACGTCGATGTATTTCGAGTCGGCGTGCAAGAGGAACAGGCGGTGGTTCCAGAAATCGTTGCCCACAGCGGCGCACGTCTCGTTATAGGCGGTCATATTGGGCAGCTCGTAGTCCCGTCCGAAGGCCTCGCCGGCGCCCCTCGCACCAATCCCACCGGTGATGTACAGCTTCTTCCCGGCAACGTTGTCCCAAATCGCGTCAATGGCGTTGACGTAGGAAGCGTCACCGGTGAGCGCGGCGACATCCGCCATGCCCGAATACATGTAGGTGGCCCGCACCGCATGGCCGACCGCCTCCCTCTGATCGACCACTTTCATGTGCGATTGGTTGTATGTCCGTCCGCTGCCCTGACGGCCATCCGGGCCGCGCTGGTCGAGCATGAATTTCGCAAGATTCAGATACCGCTCGTCGCCTGTCGCGCGATAGAGCTTCGCCAGACCCATCTCCGTGATCTGGTGCCCCGGCCAGATGGACTGCTTTCCTGGCCCGAAAGTGTCCACCAACAGGTTTGCAGTGCGTATCGCAATATCCAGCAGGTTGCGTTTGCCTGTCGCCTCGTAGTGCGCCACGGCGGCTTCGTAAAGGTGGCCAAGGTCGTACAACTCATGGCTGTCGACCGACTCGAACACCCAACGCTGCGGTCCCGCCCAACGATGCGGGTTCAACGGATCGATAGTGCGAGTGGTGTATAGATAGCCGTCAGGCTCCTGGGCGGCGGCAATCTTGGCGATGAGATCGTCGAGGTAGGCCTCAAGCTTCGGATCGGGGTGAACGCTGAGTGTGTACGACGCGCCTTCGATGACTTTGTAGATATCAGTATCGTCGAACGGATAGCCCGGCGGCTTGTGATTTTCGAACGGCTCGTGGCGGAGTGCTTCAGCCGCGCGAATGAAATTGTCGACGCGGCCGGTCTCTTCGTCTTTCTTAAATGCGAACGGAATGGTGACGGTGCGATTGATCTCGACGCGCGGCGCCCAGAAGGAATCCGTGAGATGGACGGCGGTAAAGGGGACCGGTTTCACGGGATAGTCGCGGGATTGCGCGGCTGCACAATTCGCCAATAAAAACAGGCATGCAAACGCTTTCATGAGCTTCTATTGTAAATCCTGGCGCCACGCAGCGCTCAGTTTCGTGATACGCTCGAAGGCATTATTGATTCGAGAGTCAAACTAATGCTGCGAACAACAACGCTTCTTCTGCTTTTGGCTTCGTATCACCTGGCGCAGGCCCAGACGGCTCCCTGGAGTGCTGTCCTGCGAGGTTCCTGGGTTCAGACCGCATCGCCGGCCGCAGGCGATATCGTTTTAGCGGCAAAGGATCATGTCGCTGAGATTGTCGTCGGTGACGACGAGAACTCCAACGTACAGGCTGCGGCCGCGTTTCTGGCAGGCGACATTGAAAAGATCAGCGGGTACCGCCCCGCAATCGGGAAAACGCCAAGCGGTGATCGCGTCGAGATCCGGCTGGTCACGCTCGGACGCGGAGATATCCCCTCATCGGTTGGCGCGGCGTCCCTGCAAGGGCAATGGGAGAGCTATCGCATCGTGACGGCCGGGCGCACCGTCTGGCTCGTCGGGTCGAACCCGCGCGGCACGGCATTCGCAGCTTACGCCTTGTCCGAAAGGCTCGGCATCGATCCGCTATACATATGGTCCGGCTATCAGCCCGAACATCACGATCCGTTGGTGATGAAGCGAACCAGTTTCTCTCAAGGTCCGCCGGCATTCAAATATCGCGGTTTCTTCCACGATGACGAGGACCTTCTTCCCCGCCCCTTCGACGCCAACGGCTATCCGCTGCAGACCGGTGACGTGCCGCTGGACTGGTACAAGCGATTCTTCGAGACAGCGCTGCGGCTGCGGATGAACATGGTGGCGCCTTATACCCGCGTCCACCGGCGTTACGAAGTGCAGAAGCTCGCGAGTGACTGGGGACTCTACTACACCTCACACCATTACGACATCCTGCTTTCGAACCCCTGGGGACTGGAACGTTTTAACCTGGCGGCGGAACGCGGCGTGCGGCCTGAGTACAACTGGTTCACCAACCGCGACGGCATGCTCAAGTTCTGGCGCGCCGGCGTTGTGGAGAATCGCGACCTCGACGCTATCTGGCCCGTAGGCATGCGCGGTACACAAGACCGCCCGTTCGTCTTCCCGCCCGAGATGACGGACGAAGACAAGGCGCGCACTTTCCGCGAGGTGATTCAGGCGGAGGTCAAGATGACGAAGGAGCTGCTTCCCAAAGACAAGGAGCCGCTGTTTCACTTCACCATGTATTCGGAGATGCTGCCACAGTATCAGCGCAATCCCGCGGCGTTCGATTTGCCGTCTGACGTGATTATCGTGTGGCCGGACGACAATGACGGGCACATGCGCGGCTTGCCGGCGGAGTTGGGGCGGTGGAAGCACGGGGTCTACTATCATCTCGCCTATCTTGGCGGCCGGCTCACGAAGCAGTTGACGCACACGGTGGGGCCATCGGTGGTCGCGGAGCAATTCGACAAAATCGTCAAGTCAGGGGCCACGGAATACATGCTGGTCAATGTGTCGGAGGTCCGGGACTACGTCATGGGCACGCGCATGCTTGCCGACATTACGTGGGACGCTCCGGCCATCTATGCCGCGCCCGATGCCGCTGGCCGCTACACCAAGTGGTGGACGCGCGAATACTTTAACGGCTCGAAGGACGCCACCGACGCATACGACAAGTACTTCGGCCTGCTCAACGCGCCCAACACGCTCTGGGAGGCTCCTAACGCTATCGAGGAGTTGCTCGACCGTCTTTATCACAAGGTCGCCGGCCAGTCCTATGCGCCGCTTCCGCCCGAGATGATGCCTCTAATGCAGACACGCGAACGCCAGTTGACGGACGCGCTCGCTACGGAATTGCGTGCGGAACGGCCAATGTCGATGTCGCAACAGCGGTTCCTGTCCGTTGACGTCGCGCTAGGACTGCAGGTAGCCGAGCGACAGACCCGCGCGGCCCTCAAGCTCGATGAAGCGCTGCGAGCACCAGATGCCGCGCGAATGTGGCAGGCTGCCCGCGAAGCGCAGGCATCACTGGAACAGTTGGAAGCAGTATTGGAACTCGCCGAATATCCGCCGTTCGACCGCTGGTACCAGGAGAGCTGGATCCGGACCACCCTGAGCGAATCCAACCCGCATCGTCCGTACATTCAGCTTCGTGCTTTCATCGCGAACGAGGGACGTGGGAGTCTCGCTCGCGCACCGCGCCGCCCCTAGCCTGTATCGCCAAGCCTTCCGGCTGAGCCCGATGCCACTTGGCTTCACGGAAGTGAGTCCAACGCAGCGAAGGTGGCACAGGCGAACCGCCTGCTCCACCCTTCCACAGACTGCAGGACGTGGAGTTTCGACCGTGCAATTCCGACTTTTAACTCTAAAAGAAGACCTTCACCGCAAGCTGAATGATCCGCGGATCCGCGGCCGAGTAGATGCCACCGAAGTTCCCATCGTTCCGAGTCACGTCCGGATCATTAAACTCCGCATGATTCAAGACGTTGAAGAACTCGCCCCGAAGCTGGAACCGTATATCCTCATGATTCTTGAACGGGAAGAAATTCTTGATCAGCCCGGTATCCACGTTCACGCGATCTGGCCCCCGGAATGCTCCCTTACCGACATTCCCGAATGTGCCGATTGGCGGCAGAACGAACAAGGACGTATTGAGCCAAGGCACACAAGTGGCCGACCCGCACCCTCCGCGCGATCCCTCGGGAGCCACGCCTCCATATTGGCTCGCGCTGCCGATGAACTGCGCACGGTCGTTGCCCAGGGCGGTTTCCGAACGATCCGTTCCGGCCAGGATCGTCATGGCCTCACCCGTCATGGCGGTGAAAATCCCGGTCCACTGCCATCCGCCGACCACCGCACGGACGAATGCGTTCGATCCCGTCAGCCTGGGCAATTCCCAGACAAACGAAGCGACAAAACGGTGCGTGCGGTCCTGTCCCGGCGCGGGACCTGTCTCGAAATGTCCCTGGTTCGGATTGCCAAACGGCATTCCGGAGCCCTTGCTGGAGCCCAGGTCCGTGATGCCGCCATTGCTGGCCAGCGCGATTTCCATGGCCTTCGAGAACGTGTAATTCGCCAGCAGCGTCACGTCCTTGAGAAAGCCTATGCCGCCGCCGGGCCTTTTCTGAATATTCACCTGGAGGGCGTTATAGTTGGCCATTCCGGTGTTGTTGTTCATGTAAATGTCGAGGAATCCCTTGTAAGGCCGGCTGGCATCTGTTCCGACTCCCGCCGCACGTGGGTTCAGATCGATATCCTGCCGGAGATGAACGGAACGCAGACCGACATAGGAGATATCGAGAAGGGTGTCGGAGCGCAGTTGATGCTCGATGGTGAAGTTCCAGTCGTAGGTGGTTGGCGTCACCCACTTCTTACCCGGCTCCAGCCCGTACACCGTCACGTTGCTGTTAAAGGGAACTCCACCGGGCGGAATCGTCTTCAACGTGTAAAGCAGTGGGAATTGAGCCGCAAACGACGGCTGGCTCTGCAAAGGGTTGCTGAACGGGATGAGGTTGTTGGGACTCGACGGCTCGGTTATATCCTGCCGCAGACTGAACGGCTGGCTGATGGAAGCATCGTTCAGGAACAGGCCCGGAAGGCGCGACGAATAGAATACGCCGCCGCCGGAACGGATCACAGTCTTCCCGGTTCCAAAGACATCCCAGGCAACTCCCATGCGCGGCGCGAAGTTGTTCAAGTCGGGAGTTTCGCCGCTCGCCGGGACGCTGCGGCCATTGTAGGAGTCTCCAACGAAGAACTCTCCCGGAGGCGCCGTGGGAATGATCTTCGAGTGGACACCGGCGGCATAGGCATCAGGAAAGAACTGCTCGATGCGTCCGTAAATCTCCTTCATGACCATCTGCGGCTCCCAGCGAAGGCCAAGGGTCAACGAGAGATTCCGCGCCGCTCTCCATTTGTCTTCGGCAAACAAGCCGATCACGTTCTGACGCGAGTCGGAATAGTCGCCTGACGTCTGGCTGTATGCGTGCAAATGCCCCATGACAAAGCTCGCCAGACCGAGGTTGGTCAGCACATCCGAGAAACTCCAACTGCCGTTTTCAAGGTCGGTGTTTCGTATGTTCGATTGGTCGCGCTCGAAATTACCGCCAAACGTGAACGTATGTTGTCCACGCGTCCAGACTGCCTGATTGCGAAGTTCGCCCGTGTTCCGAATGAACCTGCCATCGGTGAAGTTCCCCAACCCGAAGTAGGAATTCGTAATGGAAAATGCACGAATACCGCCTTGGGACTTGGGGAGTTGTGGTACGTTCGCGCCGAAATCGTTAAACTGCGGAACCTGGCCGCCCTGCCCGCGTTGCGACGCGGCCCGGACGAAGTCTGCCACAAAGTTGTTGACGAATGTCGGAGTGGCAACCCAGGTGTAGCCAATCGCCCAATTCTGAGTCTGCACAGTCGAGCCCGGCACGTCGGTCAGCAGGTTCTTGCCGTCGAAGCCCGGCTGATGCACATAGCGATCGAGATAGAAACGGCCGTAGAGCTTGTCTTGACCTCCCCGGACCACCTTGTCGACGCGGCTGATGTATTCGTCGAAATTCTGAACGGTCGGCAGTCCGTAGGTGATGCGGCCATTCGGCAGGGCTTGCGAAAGCGGGAGGAACTTCGTGAGAGCTAAAGCAACCGGGCTGACCGGAATCTGGTTATTGGGGAACGGAAGGCCGGTGGTCGGGTCGTTGATCGTGATAACTTTGCCCTGCGGGTTCACCGCCGTATTCGCTGTTAGATAATTCGAGAAGTCGCCCGTCATGTTGGCCGGGGTCGGCAGAATCGTGTTGTTGGCGTTCCCGGTGGTTCGAATGCGAGTGGCCTGGTACCCGAAGAAGAAGAACAGGCTGTCTTTCTTAATCGGGCCGCCTATGGTGCCGCCAAACTGATTGCGCTTCAGGGGGTCGGTTGTGGCCGCGAAGAAATTGCGCGCGTTGAATTCGCGGTTGCGCACGAATTCAAAACCATCGCCGTGGAATGCATTGGTACCGGACTTGGTCACCACGTTTACCACCGCGCCCGCATTGGTCCCATACTGCGTGTCAAAGCTGTTGGTCTGTACGCTGAATTCCTGGAGAGCATCCGGGAACGGGAACGGATTATTGGTGTTGCTCATCAGGTCCTGATTGCTGCCGCCGTCGAGGTTGTAGCTGACCTGGTCGGGGCGCGCGCCATTCACCGAAATCTGTTCCGCACCGGGAACCTGCTTCGTGTCGCCTTGTGTCGTGCCCGCGCTGTTGTTGGAGTCCACCGTGCCCGCCACCAGCTTCGTGAGGTCGGCGGCGTTGCGCCCATTGAGTGGCAATTCAACCACGCGTGAACGCTCAATCACCTGGCTCAACACCGGAGTCACGGTGTTGACGAGTGTTGCGGTGGCATCGACGCTGACGGTTTCAGTAGAAGCCCCCAGTTCCATCGGAATCTGGAGAGAGCCGCTCTCATCGGCGAGAAGCGTTACGTCACGGACATAGGTCTTGAATCCCGTGGCCTCAACCGAAAGTTTGTAATTGGCAGGCGGAAGTGCGGGTATCAGGAACTGGCCCCTCTCGTTGCTGAGAGCGGTTCGCTTCAAATCCGTCCCGATCTGGGTCATTGTTACGTTTGCGCCGACAATGACAGCACCCGTCGGGTCGGTGACAGTTCCGGTCATGGCGGCGTTCCCGCCTCCCTGACCATAAGCAATGGAAGCGACCGCTAAAGCTAAGCCGCACACAAGAGCAAGACGTGGCATAAAACCCCCTCTTTCAGAGCGAATCTACGTGGCCGCGCCTGCGTTGCGAACGGTGATGTTGCAACCCAAATGAACAAAAAACCAACAGCCGGCAACCATACCGACCGCTGGATTTCTCTTTGCTCGTATAGATCTACTTACTTCTTGTGTGTGGCCCCAGGGCGGGCGCGTTTATGCCCGTTCCAATTGCGCGCGGCAAACCCTCACTCACTACCCATCAGCACATTTGTTCGACCGCTGAATTATCTCACCAACCGAAAAACGTGTCAAGACTCTTGTGGAGGGGGAGCAGGCGTTTTCTCTTGCCTTGTAAAGCTAGCCCAAGCTTATGAAGATAATCCCATTCTCGACGTTCAGTTCGGTGCCCGCAGCGGAGGCCGCTTCTCGCAGCGCGGCATCCAGCATGACGACTGGATCCGGGCTGATGTCGCGCCTCCGCATGAGGCCCTCACCCTTCTTAGCGCCCACCGAAAGCACGATCTTCAGACCGCGGCGCTTGCACTTCACCTGCGTGCCGTCTTCCAGTTTCACGTTCATGGGTTTCAGATAGGCATCGACGTAGTGAACCCCGATGCCCGACTTGTCGTCCGTGAACTTTGGAAGTTTCTCCAGCGCCGCCGGGTTGACCTCACACAGCCTGGTCTTCATAAGAGTGCTCCCTGACGCTCAGAAACTCGTCGATTGCCCTTCGAAACTCGCGAATGTGCTCGGGTGCGCTCCCGCAACAGCCGCCAATGATGTTCGCCCCCGCCTTGAGCAGCGGCGCCACGCCGGCGGCCATGTCGGCAGGTTTCTCATCGTAAACCACTTTCATATCGACCAGCTTCGGCTGGCCGGCGTTGGGTTGCACCATCACCGGCAGATTTGTCACCTTCTTATAGCGTTCCACCGCCTGCAGCGCTCGATTCATGTCGATTCCGGTACCGCAGTTCAGCGCCACAATATTCACACCGTGATCCTGCATCGTTTGAGCAGCCCGTTCGGGGTCAACACCCATCATGGTGCGAAAGGTCGATCCATCATAGGTCACGTCATACGCCATCGATCCGATGATGCATGCCGCCCCTGCTTTCCGGGCGGCATGTACGCCGAGTAACAGCTCTTCCAGCGACGTCTGAGTCTCGATAATAATGGCGTCGGCCCCGGCGTCTACCAATGCCTGCGCCTGTTCTTCGAAAGCCTCGCGAACTTCGGCTTCCGAGAACTCGCCGAACGGCTCCATGAGCCCGCCAAACGGCCCGATATCGCCAATCACATAACGGCCGCCGTTACTTCCCTCGAATGCTCTGCGCGCAATCTCGACCGCCGCCCTGTTGATGTCGGCCACACGATCGCTGTTCCCATGCCGCCTGAGCATAATGCGCGATCCCCCGAACGTATTCGTAAGCAGGCAGTCGGAGCCGGCTTCCGCGTAGCGCCGTTGAATAGCCAGCACGCGCTCGGGATGCGTGAGATTCCATTCTTCGCCACAGTTGCCCTGCTCCAGGCCAGCCAGCATGAGCTGCGTACCCATGGCCCCGTCGCCAAGCAGCGGACGTTCCCGCGCCGCATCGTGCAGCGTCTTTCTAGGAGTGAAGTGCATAGTGGATTGTTTCCAGAACGAGGCCCCATTTGTGTTCACGGCTGGCCGCATCGCAGTAACAGCCCGTGGAACGATCGGGGTGCTCCCAGGACAGAACATCGTTCAGCGGCTGTCCCAGCAGAGGCTTTTCGCGCTCAATCGCGGCCATCAACGTCACCGGATCCTTCAAATACTGGCACATGGATTCATGACCGTCGTCACCCGGTGCGGGGCTGCATCGCTCTTCTCGAATGAGATAACCGTCCTCGCGCGGTTCCAACGTAACGTCGTAATGAAAGGTCAGTGGCCGTCCCAGGTTGGTGCAGGTGGTGCCGTCATAACGAAAATGCGCGTGAATGGAATGGTCTTCGAGCCGCTCGATGGAAAGCCGCTCCGCCGCCCATCGCTGGAGGGCTTTCCGGTTCACGGTATACCGGATCGCTTCGGCGGCCCCGGGTACCCGCCGGAAATCACACGATGCCAGAGAGCACGTCTGGCAAGGAACCACGCCGTTCAGAGGTCGCACCCGGTCTGTGCGACGCGTCACGCCATACACCGCCAGAAGCGACTTCTTTGGACGCAGCGCCCCGGAATCCAAAACCTCAATCGAGCCTGCCAGCGACGAACTCATCAGATCCAGGAGTCGTGGCTGTTCGGCGATGTCCCAGTCCGGATATCCGGGACTGTAATGCGGCAGCACCGCCAATTCACGTTCCTGCGCCCAATCGCTTAAACGCGCTCCGACCATCGCGGTAAGCCGTTCCACTACAGCAGAGCCGTACGTCTCCAGGAAGAAGTATTCATCCGGCTTTTCATCCCACCACAGCTTCTGCGCTTCCGCCTCCAGTTCAGGACCCGCGCTCACGGCGGCAAGGATCGCGCCATGAGCCTCCCCATCCCGGAAAACTCTCGCCAGCCGGCCGCTGGTAAACGAGGTGCCCTCAATCGAAACGGAATCGCCCTGAACGTCGAGGCTCCCCGCGCTCCGCGCATAAACGCTCGGTCGTCCATAGGTCTGGTACCAGTCCCGCGCCCAATCGGCCAGCTCCTGCGCGCGACCCTCCAGGGTCCACTCGCGCGGATACCCAAGCAGCCGGTTGTATTCGTCGGGCTGAATGTCGACACGAGCGACCGGCCCGGCAAACTCCATCATCGGGCGACCTCACGCAAGGAATCCAGGGGCTTGAACTGGCAGCCTTCCACGAAAAAGTCAAAGAAGTCCGGATGTGTTTCGAGCCGGCAGTGCTCGACGCGCCGAACCAGAGCCTCCAGTTCCTGCCGCTTCGACCGCGAGAGCAGGGCCATCGAAGCGCCCTCGATCGCAGCGTTGCCCGCCTGTACCACCTTGGCTCCCGGGAGATTGGGAATCAGTCCAATGCGTCGTGCCGCGTCCACTTTCAAATGCCTGCCGAAGCCGCCGGCCAGGTAGAAAACATCGATATCTTCGAAATCCACGCCATAATTCCCGGCCACCACATGCAGGCCTGCCGCGTTCGCGCCCTTCGCCTGGGCTAGTTCGTTGACGTCGCGCTCCTCGAGAAAAATGTCGCGTTCGCGGTCCAAATCGATGCGCTCAATGCCCTCTTCAAACCGTCCCATTGCGTTCATCCGGCCGGTACGTATCAGTTCGCTCAACATATCCACCAGCCCCGACCCGCAAATGCCTTCCGGTGCCATATCACCGATGACGCCAAAGCGTAGGGTTCCGTCCTCTGCGATCTGCACATCCTCAATGGCCCCATCAAGAGCAGGCATCCCGCACGTCACGCCACCGCCTTCAAACGCCGGGCCTGCGGGACAGGACGCCGCCATGATCCGATCCCGGTTCCCGAGAATTAGTTCGGTATTCGTACCAATGTCCATTATAGCCACCAGGCGGCGTTCCTCAGCCAGATTTGCGGCCAGCATACACGCCGCCGCGTCCGAACCGACATGACCGCTGATAATCGGCAAACCGTAGACCCGAGCCTTCGGATGGATCGTCAAAAGCGAGCGCCGCCCGGTGGTTGTGAGACTGGTTGTCGCGCACTTCCCCTCCGCCATTTCGATCTCCGTGATCGATCGATAAGGATTCTGCCCGATCGAATAGACGTTCTTGCGGAAGAAAAGATCCCGCATGGTGGAATTGCCCACCACAACCAGTTCATAGATACTCTGGGGATCCACCGGAAATCCCTCGATCGCGTGGCGAACATAGCCCGCCAGGGTCCGCATCAGCAGCTTTCCGGGATGCTCAGTGTCATAGCTGATGCGTGCCATCACGTCTGAACCGCCGAACCTTTGCGGGTTTTCAAACGAAGAATCCGCGATTCGTTCGCCGGTTTCGAGATCAAACAGCCGCAGAACGATGGTCGTGGTCCCAAGATCCATGGCAATGCCGTAAATTGGGCCCGTCGAGCGGTCAACCTCCTCGCCATCGATCAGAATACGATCGCCGTCGCGCGTCACTGCGGGGTCCACGCTGAAGCATTCGGGCAATCCCGTCGCACGCTTCTCAATCCGCATTTGCGACCGGCGCATCGTATGGCAACGAACCGCGCCGCTGCCTGTCACCACCGAACAGCGGCACGACAAACGGAAATTGCCTTTGAGGTGCAGTTCCTGCGGGGCCCGGCCGGAAAGGAAGTCCATGCCCTCGACCACCTCTACGATGCACTCCTTGCACTTGCCCTGCTTCTGGCAAGACGTGGGAACGTGTACGCCTAACTGCTCAGCGTGCTCGAAAAGCGATAACCCGGTCGTCGCTTGTGTGGTGAGCCCGTTCAGCGTCAGCGTTACGGGCATGCGCCCGCCGCTTCCAGCTCGGCTTTAACGGCCTCGGCCACCTCGTGTGCCGAGCCGGCGCGCTCCTGTTCATCGCCCCAATGCCATTGGGCGAGGTAATCGTCCGCATCCTGGATTCCCCGCTCCATTGCAAGTTGGTCGATGCGTGCCAGGAACCTGGAGGACAGAGGAAGAGTGATCTCGTCCTCGGCGTCCTCAGCTCGGATCTGAGACGGAACTTCCTGCCAGTACAGGATCTTGTATATCGCCATTCGCTTTGCTCTCGGCCGAGAGCCGCAAAAACAGGTCTACCGCGGCGGAAGCATTCGCCCCATACCCGTCGGCGCCGATCTCATCGGCAAACATCTGGCTGATAGGCGCCCCGCCGACAGCCATTTTGATGTGGCCCCGTCCTGCCTTCTCGAAGCCGTCGATTACGGTCTTCATGTAGGTCATGGTGGTGGTGAGAAGCGCGCTCATGCCGATGATCGTCGGCTTGCATTTGTCGGCGGCAGCCATGAACTTCTCCACGCTCTGATCCACACCGATGTCGTGCACTTCAAACCCCGCGCCCTCCGCCATCATGCAAACAAGGTTCTTGCCGATATCGTGAAGATCGCCCCGCACCGTGCCCATCAGGAGGATACCGGCGGGCCTGGTGGTGCTGTCCTTGGCGCTCAGCAGCGGCTTGAGTACGGCCATCCCCGCCTTCATGGCGCGAGCAGCGATTAAGACTTCCGGCACATACAGGACGTTGTGCTTGAAGTCTTCGCCCACCACGCTCATGCCCGCGATCAGGCCCTCGTTCAGAACCTCCTGAACGCTCCGGCCCTCGGCCAGCGCGTCTTTGGTCATCTGCTCGACTTCTTTGGCCTTGCCCTCGTACAGGTACTGGTTCATGAGGGCATAGTCGATCATCGTTGAGCTCCCTGAGCTGCCGGTTGCCTCGCTCCGTTGAATTCCGCCAACGCGTCCACTATCGCCACGACGTTCTGGCGCGGCATTCCGGGGCTCACACCGCCTCCAACTGACAAAATGATTCCCTCGCCGCCAGACCCTTCCAGCACTTCGAGCGTTGCTTCACGTACTTCCTCGGGCGTCCCCCGCACGGCGATCTCGAGAGGGTTGACGTTGCCCATCAGGCACATGCGATCGCCCACCCGCTGCTTGACCTCGGTGATGTGCTTCTGCTTACCCCAATTCAGCACGTTAAAGCCTGCGTCCGGAAGATGATCGAGACACGCATCGACCTCGGCGTCATTGTGGTACACCTTCACCCAATCGTCCGGAAAAGCATCGCAGATGCGTTTCAGATACGGGTGGGCGTACTCCAGGTAGTGCTCTTCGTTGATGAACCCCACGATGTCATCCAGGATAAAGATGCTCTCCACCGTGTCGCCCATCACCTTCTGCTGCGCCTTCAGCCAGTCGATGATAACCCGGGTGCAGAGATCGATCAGTTTGTGAGAACCTTCAGGATTCTCCACCAGGTCGATCATAAAGTTCGTCGTTCCGCGGACGAATCCGGCGGTACACAAAGGTCCGCGCGAGGTGACCATCGGCAGAATGTAGCCGTGATCGAGGATCCGCTGCCGCTGCATGCCGATGCGGTGGAGCGTCAGCCCGGCGAAAGCGTCCGCTTCCACTTCGTACTCCGGGAACTGATCGATATCTTCGAGCCGATAAAGCGTGTGGTATTCGCTCGGAGTATTGTCCTTCCAGAACTTGATCTTTGAACCTAGAATGGATGGCTCGGCTGCCATCCCGTATTCCATCCACCACGACGGTATGAAGATGATGTCGGGAAACTCGCGCATAATCTTCAGATTCGATTGGAACCAGAGCTCAGGGTCGAGATAGTAATCCAGGTGGGCAATGCCTAAATAACCGGGAATCCAGGGGCTATCAACGATGAGAGCCATGGGAATCCGGTCCAGCTTTTCGCGGCGTGCGGCTCGTTTGAACGTATTCCACTGTTCTGGCAACATAATCCGAACGCCCCGAATCGGGGATTTGTTTCATCGTACAACAAAAGATTGACTGCAGCAAAGTCGCGGCAGCGTCGCGTCTCACGGCTACACTATGCTTCTCCTGGCGAACGGCGTCGTCATCGCGATCGTAGCGCACGGCCTGATCGGCGCATCGTTGGTGTGGGATAAAGTCCTGCTCCAGAGGCGTGAGTACGGCCCGCGGATTTCCGTGACGCCGTCTTCCGAGGCTTAGCCGGCCGATGATTCGTTCGCAGGAACTGAAATGCGCGCTCGTTGTTTCCTTCTGTCATAGGTTTGATCCCTCTTCTGGATCATCGGCGCGGCGGGGTGGTTTCCTCGAACAGGCACCGCGAACTAAACCCGCTCCGTAACGCGTCGTACTAACGAGGAGACTAAAAATGCGCAATGTCTTTCGAAATCTAGTCAGCGTTAGCACTTTTGTCATGTTTATGGGCGTAGGTTTCGCTCAGTCCGACTGGTATCACAATCGTGACGAGCGGTTTCACGGCGAGCGCTGGCGTGCCCACATGTTTTCCGAAATTCGCGAAGATCTGAATCATGTCCAAGCCAATGCGTTCTCCGGCCGCGACGAGTACCGCATCATGCAAACCAAGCATGAGCTTGATGAACTACAGGGCGACCTGACCGCGCATCGTTACGAGCAACCCAAGCTCGATGACGTAATTAGCTCGTTACAACGAGTTACGGCCGACAACCATCTTGACTCCCGCGATCGTGACGTACTCAACGATGACCTGCAGAAGCTACGGGATTATCGAGAACATCACGAAAACTGGATTCACTAGCTGCTTGGGAGAACCACGCCGGGACGTCCTTGCTGTCACGGTTACGGCAAAATGGGAATCGATGCCACAGCCGGCGTGGAACCCGTCTGAGATCCTCAGAGCCATCGCGCTCTTCTCCGCGCTCGATGAAGCTGAACTGAAATCCCTAGCCTCGTGTGCCGGCATGCGGTCGTACAACGCCGGCGAGTTGTTGTTTTCCGAAGGCGAGCCCTGCAAGGGCCTGTTTATCGTAATCAGCGGTAGCGTTCGAATTTTCAAAACTTCATCGAATGGTCGCGAGCAGGTGCTGACCATCGACGGCCCTGGAAGTTCGGTTGCTGAGCTACCGGTCTTCGATGGAGCCCCGTACCCGGCTTCCGGATCGGCCGCGCAGAATTCGACGCTGCTGTTTATCTCGCGTAACGACTTCCGCAACATCTGCCTGCAGCATCCACAACTGGCGCTGAAAGTGCTTCAGGTGGTGGGATCGCGCCTCCGGCGGCTGGTCGGCATCATCGAAGAACTGTCGTTCACCACTGTGCGTCATCGGCTCATTTCGTGGCTGCTGCGCCAGGCCCAAACCGAAGGCCGCAAAACGGTCGCGGGCCATCGCTTTACCCTGACCGCGAGCCACCAGGAGCTGGCTTCTCAAATCGGAACCGTTCGCGAGCTTGTGTCCCGCAACCTGGCGCGGTTGCAGGCCCAGAACCTGATCGAAATCAACGGCCGGGAAATCACGATCCTCGATCCCGAGGGCCTCGATGCCGATCTCGCGGCCGCCATTTAGCGTTTTTTCGGAGCGAGTGACTTAAGTCACTGCCCTCTCCGCGCGTTCGCCCTAATCTCGAATCAGAGGCGAACAATGACATCCTACGAAAACCAGACGGTCGGACAAATCGCGGCGGAAAAGCCGGCGACGGTGCGAGTATTCGAGAAGCTCCGCATAGACTATTGCTGTGGCGGAAAGCTCCCGCTCAACCAGGCTTGCGAGCGCGCCGGAATCCCGGTCGCCGAAGCCGTTTCCCTGTTGAATGAACTCGACGCGCGTTCGAGCGGCTGCGGGGCCAGAAACTGGAAGGAGGCCTCTGCGTCCGAACTGATCGCTCACATCACGGGCACGCATCACGCATTCGTTCGCCAGGAGATTCCACGTCTTGAGGCGCTGCTCGGAAAAGTAAAGACTCGCCACGGCGCGGCACACCCCGAGGTCGCCGAAATCGAGCTCCTGTTTTTGGCTGCCGCGCAGGAACTGCAGTCGCATCTTCTTCGTGAAGAGCAGGTGCTCTTTCCTTATATCGAGCAACTCGAGCGGGCAGCTCAGTGCGGCGCCGAACCACCTCGCGGATGCTTTCCTTCGGTCGAATTCCCCATTGCCCGCATGCTTGCCGACCATGACGATGCAGGCGAGTTGTTTGCCCGTATGAGTGCTTTGTCGAACCGTTACACGCCTCCCGAGCAAAGCTGCATGAGTTTTACGGCGCTTTATCGAGGACTAAGCGATTTCGAGCTGGACCTTCACGAGCATATCCACCTGGAAAACAACATCCTCTTTCCGAACGCGATCGCTCTGGAGCGCGAGCTGGCTGGGGTTCGCAAGGCTACGTGATAACGTCCATCACCCTTCCACCTCCCCAAATCGTCGCGGGATATGCCGTCGAACGCGGTCAGTTGTAGACTTGCGGGGTGGCGCGGTAGCTATAGACCGGCAGGGGCTGGAAGCCGCGCGGGGCGTTGGAGGCGACATGGCGGAGCAAGCGTACGACAACCGCCTTATTGCTCTCATCGGGCATTGTGCTTACGATGCCTGAGAGCAACGCCCGATACTCCTCCTCCAAAGTGTCATCCGAAGATTCGGCGGCAATGAAGCGGGCTGCCGCAAAAGCCTGCCGAATGTCGTCGTGAGAGCCGCCTGTGAGGGCCATCACGAGATTGCCAGCGCACTGGCTCGCCGTTGTTACCTGTCCTTCTAGCATCATCCGCTGTACTTATCGCAGAGACTTGGAAGAGTTTTAAACTTTTTTCGAAGTTTTTTTACTTGAGGTAGTCAAAGAGGCTACTGGTCCGCATCTTGGAGGCGGCGCCCAGTGAGGCATTGAGCTGAGTGTTCAATTGTGTAAGCTGGATCGCATCGGAAGCCACGTCCGCATCCTGGAGTTTGCTCAGTGTTTGCGTATCGTTGGTTTGGTAGGTCTGAGCAATGGACTGGGCGGTAGTGATGCGGTTCTGAACGTCCCCATAGAAGGCCAACTGCTGGTTGAGGTAGGTACCAGCCTGGTTCAGGGCAGTGATGGAATTGGAGACCTGGGTCGGATCGTCCGCATTGAGCGCATTGATCAGGCCCTGGATGGCCGCGAACACGTTGCCGGTGGTGGGGTTGTTGCTGGAATCGCGCACGTCAAAGATCTGCTGCGCGGTGAGGGCAGGGGCAAAAGTTACGCCGTTGGCATCCTGGATGAGCCGCGTTGACGGCGCCGTGACGAGTTGCTGTGTACCCGTAACCAGGTTGGTGGGATCAAGCTGGTACGGCGCTGACGTGGGCTGGTCGCCGCTGAATATGAATTGCCCGTTGACCTCGGCATTGGCGTCGGAGACGAGCTGCGATAGGATACCGGAGACCTGGGCGGAAAGCTGGGTACGATCGCTCGCGGCGGTCAAGCTGTTGGCGCCTTGCGATGCCAGAACCGAAGCGCTCTGAACCAACTGAACCGCTTGTTGGAGAGTAGTATCGGCGGTCTGCGCCTCGGTTTGGACTGCGGAGAGGTTCTTCTGCACCTGCTGCACATGGGCCAAGTCGGAGCGCGTTTGGAACACGTCGGCCAGGACGCTGGGATCGTCTGAAGCGCGGTTAATACGGATGCCCGACGAAATCTGAGCCTGAAGACTGTTCAAGCGCTGCTGGATCAGGTTAATCGAATCGAGAGTCTGCTGGCTGGTGGGATCAATTCCGCTGAGCATATCGCCTCCTTACTGCACCATGTCGATGAGAGTCTGCGTCAACTCGTCCACCACAGTGATCACTTTGCTGGCCGCCTGGTAGGAACGCTGAAGCTGGAGCACGTTCAGGGCCTCGGTGTCGAGCGACACGCCGGAAAGCTGCTGGCGAAGGTTCTGCGCCTGGGTGAGGGTTTGCTGGTTCACCGTGGCGTTGCTCTTGGCCTGATTCAACGTGCTGCCGACCGATGCCGCGATGGAGCTGAAGAAACCGCTTAGCGTCTGGCCCTGCACGCCGTTGGTAGTGTCGTTGGCGAGATTTGCCAGCTTGAGAGCCAATCCGTTCGAGACCGGGGGCGGACCGGGGTCGGCAGCCACCAGGTCGGAGGGCTGAAAACCCGCGGCGACCGAGATGGACGAAGCCGCATTGACGGCCGAAGTTGGATCGACGGAGAATAGCGGCGCTCCGCCGCCCTGCGCCAGAATGCCATTGACCGCGGTGGACACCTGCGCCGCAAGCTGATTGAGTTGGCCGGTCACGTTGGGGCCGCCGATCAGGCCCGGGATTACGGTGTTGCGAACATTGATCAATGCTCCGAGGCTGCCGCCCGTAATCAGGCTCGTGACATCGTTGCCGTCGCCGTCGAGGATCACCGCGTTCGGCGTGGCCGTCGGATTGGCGGAGCCGGCCGGATTGGACGGCGGCGCAACGCTGAGACTGTATTGATGATTGCCCACGACGAGCGGAATCTGCCCGTTGGCCAGAACCGTGATAGTGCCGTCGGGTTGATGCAGCACCTGGATGTTTGCAAGCTGGGAAAGCTGTTCCAGCGACGAGTTCAGTTGGGCATCGACCGCCGGATCGGGAGTCGATTGGCCGGAGAGCGTCGTGTTGTATTTTTGTATGCTTGCCGTGAGCTGGTTGATCGTATTGACGGTGGTTTGAAGATCGCCATCGACGGTGGTCCGGACGCTCGCGATTTGGGAGGCCGTCTGTTGGAATGCGGTGGCAAGCTGTCCGGCAGCACTGATGACTCCGGTCTGAGCGCTGGGATCGCCTGGCGTCGTGCTCCAGGCCGAGAAACTCTGAAACAGGGCATTGAGCGCAGGCTGCACGCCGGTTTGTCCGGTGACGTCGAAGGCGCTCACGATCGGATCGAGGCTGGTACTAAGCTGCGACGAGTTTCCGTATGCCGAAGATTGCTGGCGCACCGCGGCTTCAGCGAATTCGTTTCGCGTGCTTTGGGGGCCGATCTCTTGCACCCCGCCTTCCGCCCCGTTTTGGGGGTCGAAGGACAAGGCCTGGAGAGGCGCCGCCTGCCGCACCCAGCCGGGAGTTTGGGCATTATTGACGTTGTCCGAAGAGATATCGAGGGCGGTCTGGTAGGCCTGTAAGGTGTTCGCGGAAGACCGCAGCATCGAGAAGAGGTCTGACATACCGCTGTTACCCCTTCACTTCGACTTTCTTGATGAGCATCAGCGGGGCCGATGTGCCCCGTTCCGTGTAGCCGCCGGCTTTGACGCCGAGGTTGCGAGCCCAGCCCGAAAGCAAGCGGTCGGTTTCGGCAAAGGCGAGGGCGAGGATTTTGACTTCCCCGCGCAATTGTTCGACTTCGCCGCGAAGTCGCGCATCGGCGGCGATTCCGGACGCTCGGAGGGCGGATGCGGCGGACGACAGGTGCGTGGCGACGTCTTCGAGGAGGCTGCCGCACTCTTCGGCGTTATCAGGGCTCGGATGGAGCAGCAGGCTGGTGATTTTCGTTAAGCGCGAGCGCGCCGCCCGGATGGATTCGGCTGGAGGCAGCGGACGTGGTCCTGTCAGAAAAGGACTGGTCATAGGGTCAGCGTCTACCCGCCGGCGAGGTGGGCGTCGATGATGGCGCCGCTCAACTCGTGCGAGCTGATGGAGTGTTGTCCAGCCACGTAAAGCTCACGAAGCTGCTGGACTCGCTCGGCCCGGGCGTTTTCGCCGGCCGTTAGCGCTGCTGACGAGAGTTGGCTCTGCGCGCCAAGCTGGATCTGGTCGCCATATGAACCTGACGAAGAGCCAGTTTTCGAGGAACCCTGCGAGCTGCCAGAGCCATAGGTCCGGCTTGTCGAGACTCCGCCGACAGACGATGCTACATCGTTATGAATTCTCATCTCGTCCTCCATACGCTTACTTCCCGGAACATATATCGCTCTTGCATAGGGAGGTTTTAACCTTTTTGTTCGACCGTAGACGCCGTAAGGTCATTTTCGGGTTCCAGCGTTCGCATGACCATGGCGTGGACTTTGAGCAGCATGGCGACCTCACCCCGGGGTACGTGGAGGGAGCTCGAGATTTGTTCGACCGGACGACCAAGCCGGTGCAGTTTCAATATCTTAGCGCGGGTAGCCGCGTTCAGAGCACCGGCTGAAACAGGTGCTTTGTCGGTAGCCTGAAGCGTCTCGATTTCGCCTTTAAAAGCGCCGAGCGAGCGGCTGAGCGCGTTTGTCTCGTTCCGCAGTTCCTGCTCGGTCCGGCTAATGCGGCCATCCAGCTTGTTCAGGCGCATCAGGACGCGGATGAAAACGAATCCCACGCCGAGGGCCATCATCAGCGGGAGAGCGTAGGTTAACCAGATACGTAGGCTTTCAATCAGGTACGGCATTAGTAGATACCTCGCGTGGTCGGCCATTTTTGAAGCATGTAAGACCGCAGCCTCATAATTGCCTGGGACTTCAACTGGCAGACCCGGGTGACGTGGATGTCCAGAATCTCAGCGATGTCCTTCAGGTTCTGCTGTTCTTTGAAATACAGTGTCAGGATGGTGCGCTCGAGCTTCGGCATCTTGTCGATGGCGGCGGCCAGGAGTTTCTGCAATTCCGCCCGTTCCAGGACTCGGGCGGGGAGCTTGTCGTCGTCGTAAGGAATGTACTTGAGGAGATGGTTCTCGGAACGGCCCTCGGCGACTTCGTCGAGGCTTCCGATGCTCACGGCGCGAATTTCGAGCAGCACCTCGCGGTATTCCTCCACCGGCATTTTCAACTCGGCGGCGATTTCTTCCTCGGTGACGGTTCGCTGCAGGCGGTTTTCCGCGGTTGCCACGGCGGCTTCAAATTGTTTTAGAGTCTTGCGCTTATGGGCGGGCACGCCGTCCAAACCCCGGATGCTGTCGAGTATGGCGCCGCGGATTTTGTGCTCGGCGAAGGTTTTGAGCTTGACGTTGTAGCTGGCGTCGAAGCTGTCGACGGCGTTGATCAATCCCACGACGCCGGCAGAGACGAGGTCTTCGAGACTGACGTTGCCCGCGAGACGGTCGTAGATTCGATTTGCGATCCAACGCACTTGTGGCAGGTGCTCGAGGATCAGCCGCTCCCGCTCGTCGGAGGACGGGGTGGGCGGCGCGTAGTACGCAAATGAATTAGCAGCCATTCGTCAAGTTAGATTGCAGGCCAGGTTTGTAGTGCAGGTTGTTAACCGGCTGCGGGTTGACAACCCGCCGCTGCGCCGGTTGACAACCGGCAGCAGGATGCCATCCTGCATCACATGGGTTCATGCGGCGCTTGCGGCCCTTTCCGCCTGGGGCGCAAACAGCCCGGTCGTTAGTTTCTGAATGTTCGCCATCTCCAAATCCTCGGGAATGCTCTGCCCGGTGGAGAAATAAGAGAAAGGCATTCCGGCCCGGAACGCGACGGAGAGAGCGGCGCCTAAGGAATCGGTTTCGTCGAGCTTGGTCAGCAGGATCCGGGATGCCTGGAACGCGGTAAAACGAGCGATGTATTTTTCGAGGTCGGCGCGCCGGCTGGGCGCGGGCAAAACCAACTGCACTTCTTTACGGGTAATCCGGTTGACCGCAAAAGCGAGCTCGCGCGCCGCATCCTTGTCGGCGTTCGAGAAACCGGGAGTATCGATCAGGGTGTATTCGCGATTGCTTTTTTCGCTCGCAAGCGCGTAGAATTCGGCGATGGAGTTGGCGGCGGCGAAGCCAATACCGCTGATGGCGCACAGCGTCTTGAGGCGTTCGTGGGTTCCCACGCGATCGGTGTCGACCGAAATGATGCGCACGGAACGGCGCTGCGCCAGGCAGTTCTGGATTGCAAATTTGATGATTGACGACGTCTTGCCGGCGCCGGCCGGGCCGACGAAAACGATGGTGCGATCGTCGCCGGCCGAGCCTTGCAGGCGGCGATGGATGCATTCGCGGATGACGTTGCGGAGGCCGGCGGCGGCGGAGCCATTTCGAGGCGTTTGCGCGGCGCTGTTCCAGATGGTGAGCGCTGTCTCGACCAGGCCGGACGCAACGGCGGGTTCGAAATCGGCGGCGATCAGCTCGTCGCGGATATCGTCGCCTTCCGACTTTGTGGACTGCGGCACGGCGGTGGGCTGCAGAAGACGCTTCAATTCGTCGATCTGGCCGCGCATCATCTTCAGCTCGGCGTTCACTTCTTCGCGGGGACTGGCAGGCTGAGGAGCCGCCGCACCCTGCTGCGGGCCGGCTGAAGCGGCCGTGAGGGCGCCGAAGATGACTTCATAGCGTCCCAAATGACGGGAATCGTCGGCGGCTAGCCGCGATTCCATGAGCAGCGCGTCGGGGCCCAGGTCCTGCCGGGCCTCCCGCATTGCTGTGTCCACCGAATTTGCGAAGTACGATTTAATCCTCATCTTCTAGGCCTCATCCCGCGAACCCCAACGATCGAATCTTGACGTCCGGCGGCATTTCGTTATGTGAGAGCACGGTGACCTGCGGCATCGTGGGCTCCAGGATCTGGCGCACGAAGTAGCGGATTGTGGAGTTGGTCAGCAGGACCGGCGAATTGCCGCTGCCCTCCAACTTTCTGGAAACGCGGGTCAGGATGTCGCGCATCGCTTGCGGACCGAGTCCGAGAACGCTGTTGTTCTCGCCGTGCTCGATGGCCGCTTCGACGGTCTGTTCGATGCCGGGCTCCAACAGGTACGTGGCGAGCTCGCCTTGCGCGCTGGTGTGCGGCTTGGCGATGGTACGCCGGATGGCTTGTCGCGCGTATTCGGTCAGGAGCACCGGATTCTTGGTCATGTTTGCCGCTTCGCCGAGTGCTTCGAGAATCGTCACGGAATCGCGAATCGGTACGCGCTCACGTAACAGGTTCTGCAAGACTCTTTGAATCACGAACAGCGAGAGCATTTTAGGAACCAAATCCTCAACCACTTTGGGATGACTCTGCGAGACGCGGTCGCAGAACGCTTTCGCATCCTGTCGCGTGAAGAGCTCGTGGGCGTGTTTGCGGACCATCTCAGAGAGGTGCGTTCCGAGGACGCTGATCTCGTCGACGACGGTATATCCGGCGGCGCGGGCCTGATCGGCGCGCTCCAACGGAATCCAGAGGGCGGGCAGGCCGAAGGCTGGGTCTTTGGTGGGACGCCCTTCGAGCGTATTGTCGTGGCGACCCGTGGGAATCGCAAGCTCCTGTCCCGCAGGCAGTTCGTAGCGTGCGACCTCGACACCCTTCAGGAGAACGGTGTATTCGCGCGAACGCAGGGAGAGATTGTCGTTTACTTTGACGGGCGGCAGAATGAAGCCGTACTGAGAAGCGAGATTTCGTCGGATGCCGGCGATGCGCTGGAGGAGCGGTGAGTTGGTTCCGCCCTCGACCAGCCGTACGAGACCGAGACCGACTTCGACCGCGAGCGGCTCCACCTGGAGGAGCGTTTCGATGTTTTCCTTGGCCGTTTTTTGTGGTTGATCCGTCGAAACCGCGGCGGCAGCGTCACGTTTTCGACGCATTCGCCAGGCTGCCGTACCGAGTCCGCCGCCGAGCAGGAGGAATGGAATGGTCGGCAAACCGGGGAACGCTGCCAGAGCCACCAGCACGCCGCTGGCCAGAAGCAGAGGCTCGGGTTTTCCGAAGATCTGCCCTTTGAACTCCGCACCGAGGCGGGAACCGGAGCTGGCTCGCGTCACGATGAGGCCGCCCGAGACCGAGATCATCAGGGCGGGAATGACGGTCACGAGACCGTCGCCGATGGTCAGGACAGTGTAGGTTTGCAGGGCTCGCTTCAGCTCCATGTTGTGCTGCAGGACGCCGATCAGAAAGCCCGCGATGATGTTGATACCGGTGATGATGATGCTGGCCACGGCATCACGCTGAGTGAATCGCGAGGCGCCGTCCATGGCGCCGTAGAACTCGGCTTCGATGCTGAGTTCTTTGCGGCGGCGGCGGGCTTCGGATTCATCGATGAGTCCGCTGTTCAGGTCGGCATCGATCGACATCTGCTTACCGGGGAGGGCGTCGAGGGTGAAACGCGCTGTGACCTCGGAAATACGCACCGCACCGTGGTTGATGACGACGTATTGAATCGCGATCAGGACCAGGAAGATCACCGCGCCAATGATGTAATTGCCGCCGACCACGAAGCTGCCAAAGGCTTCGATGACGTGTCCGGCGGCGCTGGTTCCGGTGTTGCCGTTGAGCAGAATCAGGCGCGAGGAAGAGATGTTGAGGGCAAGACGGAAGAGGGTCAGCAGTAGCAGAACGGTTGGAAAGACGCTGAATTCGACGGGACGTCCGATGTACATCGCGACCATCATCACGATGACGGACATCATGATATCGGTGACGATCAGGAAGTCGAGAATGAATCCCGGCAAGGGCGTGATCATCGCCACGATAATGGCGAGAACCGCGATCGGAACGCCGAGTTCGGCGATGTTAGACAGGACTGCCGTGGGCAAACCCCGACCGGGCAGGGCTATTGCCTGTGTTCTTGCTTCGGCCATATTTTAAACGCTAGGCGCAGCTTTGCAGGGCTTTGAATTTCGAGATCAGCGTGGTGCGCTTGAGGTTCAGCATGTCGGCTGCGCGTGCTTTGTTCCCCCCAGACTTAAGCAATGCACGTTCCAAAAGCGTCCGCTCGATTCCGGCCATCAGTTCTTCGAAGTCGATGCCCGACTCGGGAATGTCGAGACCCGACAGCATATTGAATTCGGCGGAGGTGACGTCGCTGGGAAGGTTGAAGTCGCCGGGATGCAGCATGCGGCGCGCTCCGGTCAGGGCCATCGCGGATTCGACGGCGTGCTCGAGCTGGCGGACGTTGCCGGGCCATGAGTAGCTCATGAGATAGTCCAGAGCTTCGCTGGTGGCAAGTTTGATGGGCATGCCCTCGTTTTTGGCGACCTTGGCAATGAAATGGTCAACCAGTTCGGGGATGTCTCCCGGCCGCTCACGCAGGGCGGGCATCCGCAGCGGGACGACGTTGAGGCGATAGTACAAATCCTGACGGAAACGCTTTTGGGCGACTGCGGCCAGCAGGTCGGTATTGGAGGCCGCGATGACGCGGACGTCGACCTTGACGGTCTCCGAGCTGCCGACGCGTTGGAGTTCGCGTTCCTGAAGTACGCGGAGGAGCTTGGCCTGCAGCGGCAAAGGCATTTCGCCGATTTCGTCCAGCAGGATGGTGCCGCGGTTGGCTTGCTCAAAAAGGCCGATTCTGGCATTAAAGGCGCCCGTGAAAGCGCCCTTGGTATGGCCGAACAGCTCGGCTTCCAGGAGGTGCTCGGGAAGCGCCGCGCAGTTGATGGCTACAAGCTGTTGGTTGCCTCGCGCACTGGCTTTGTGGAAGGCGCGGGCGGCAATTTCTTTACCGGTGCCGGTTTCGCCGGTGATGAGGACGGTCGCGCGGCGGGGCGCCACGAGGCGGATGACTTCGATCACTTCAGCCATCGCGCGGCTGCTGCCTACCAGGCCTTCGCGCCACGGTTCGTCGAAGATCGTCGGCATGCGCTCCGGGGAGGCGCCTTCGATGACGGCGGTACGGATGACGTTCAGCAACTCGTCTTCGGAAATGGCTTTACCCACGCGCCAGGAGGCGGAGTCGGCTTCTTCGACGGAATTCGTCGCTCCATAGAATATGACTGGCAGGGTGGCTCGATCGGCGCGAATCTGTTGCAGGATTTCCTGCTCGCTCCAGCTCGTCTGGGGGAGCGACACCAGCAGCACATCGACATGCGTGCGGCGTACCTGCTGGATGGCGGCCGCCAGGGAGCCGACGGAAGTTACCATAAACTCCGCCCGTTTCTCGATGGCCGCGATCTCGTCAAAGAATTTCTCGCCGGAAGCGTAGAGCCAGAGTAGTTGTTTCAAACGTTTCCCCCGGGGGTCATGATGTAAATCTGTTCCTGCATACTTCCATCGGCCTAACTCGGGCTATTCCATATGGGATACAACACTGAGCCTTACCGCCCGCATGTATCCATCGGAGTATCCCCCCTTTGACCTTAGGTGATATACCTGACGCAGATGCGGGTATTGGGGGGGATTCGTGGGGGCTCGCGAACTTTGTGATTGTGGAACGAACTGCACTCCCAGAAAGGACTCGATCGGTCTCCCTTTGGCGACCAAAAGCAAACGGGTGACGCCGAGTTCGATCTGACAGACCAATGTCAGATACTTGTGCCCTTTGGAGTACTGGATTTGATTGACGCCAATGCGCGATTGGTCTCACCCACTCAGGCGCGGAGCATCTGGATGAGCCACAGGCGGAACTCCCAATGGCTTCTAGCCGGGGCCGGGTTTTACGTTTATTCGTGCCGTAGTGCTACAAGCGGGTCGATCCGTGCCGCCCGCAGGGCGGGCGTGAATACTGCCACGGCGGCGATCACCAGCATTAATCCCGCTGTAGCCGATAGCGTCAGCGGGTCGAGGCTGGACACTCCGAACAGATATGCTGCGATTGATCGGCCCAGGGCGACCGCCAGCGCCAGGCCCAACATACTGCCGATCCCCACCAATAGCAGTGCTTCCCGAACCACTATCGAGACGAGCGAAGCCCTGCTGGATCCAAGAGCCATCCGGATCCCAATCTCCCGTGTTCGCCGCGTCACCGAATAGGCCAGCACGCCGTACAGACCCATGGCTGCCAGAGCCAGAGCGAGAGCCCCAAAGGCCGACGCAAGGTCGGCTATCATCCGTTCGCGTGCCAGATCGTCGTCGATCTGCATTGCCATTGTTTTGACATTGAAAACCGGGAACCCCTTGTCCACTTCGTCAAACGCGCGGCGCAACACCGCAAACATTCCAGCCGTATTCCCGTTATTGATGCGCACGTTGAGCACCGGCATGTACGGCGCATAAAGTTGGACCGGGAAAAAGGCCAGCGGACGATGGGGTTGGTACAGACCCGAGTAGTGCACGTCTTCCATTACACCGATCACCTTGTATGTCTGGGACCCGTTGCGGTTCATAGTACTAAGCGTCCGGCCGACGGGATTTTCGTCCCCAAACAAAGCGCCCGCCGCCGCCTGGTTGATTATTACCACCAGTGGCGCGCCGGGCTTGTCGGCAGCGGTGAAGTCTCGTCCCGCTGCCAGCCTGATCCCCAAAGTGTCGAGGATGCCGGGCGTCACCCACGCGTTCGTGATGCGCACCGAGTTGCCGCCGCGAACTTGGACTAACACGCCGTCTCCGTTGCCCACGAAGGGCGGGGGCTGAGTCAACGCCGCGGACGCTACTCCCGGAACTTGAGAGAGATGCTGGATGAGCTGTTCCAACATGGCGAACTTTTGACCATCGCTGTAAATCTCAGGCTGAGGCTTTATCATGAATTGCAAAACCCGGTTCGCGTCTACCCGCAAGTCGTGTGGCCGCAGATTGTCGAGCGTACGCACGAAGAGTCCCGCCGCGATCAGCACCGCCAACGAAAGGGCAACCTGTCCTGCGACCAGAACCTTTCGGAGGAACGTCGATTCCAAGCTGCCGGTCGAGGCGGCCGTATCTGTTCTCAGAACGCCCGCGAGATCGCCACGCGTACTGTGCAGTGCCGGAAATAGACCAAACAGCACGCCCGTAGCCAGAGCAAGCCCCGAGGTGAACAGAAGAGCGCGAGCGTCGGGACGCAAATCCAGGACCAGTGTGATGTTGCTGCGTGGCAGAAAATGCAGCAGCATCGGCCCGCACCAGAACGAAAAGGCAATTCCAAGCATTCCACTCAACACCGCGAGCAGGATGCTCTCCGCCAGCATCTGGCGGATCAGGCGCATACGCCCGGCGCCCACGGAGCAGCGTACCGCGAATTCGCGCCGGCGCGCGGCGGCACGCGCCAGAAGCATGCTTGCCACGTTCGCGCACGCAATCAGCAGAACGCCGACTACCAACGCGAACAGCACGAACAGTGGAGTGGCAAACGGCACGAGGTGCTCCGGCCATCCCCGATCTCCAGGAAGCGCCTGCAAATGGCCGACTTCAAGACTTTTGACCTCTTCGACGTCCGATGCGCTTCGTAGAACTTCCTGGAATTGCGCATCGGCTGATAACGAAGCCTGAGCGAGCGTCACACCGGGCCTGAGGCGCGCCATGAGGTTCCAATTAAAGTGCGCGTTCCCGCCGATGAGGTCGATCTGCGCAAGGCTTTGGCCGTCCGGCATTCTGGGAATCCGCAGTTCTGGATCCATACCACGCGAGACGTCGTAAAACGAAGCCTCCGAGACGCCAACGATCGTGAATGGGTAGGTGTTCAAATGGATCGTGCGGCCGACAATGGATGGATCACCGCCGAACCGGTTTTGCCAGAAACGATAGGAGAGGACCGCCTCGGCTGCCCAGTGGCCGGCGCGAACCGATTCCGTGAAGGGCTGCCCTAGAGTCATCTTCACGCCTAACAAGGAAAAGAAATTTGACGTAACCGCCGCTCCCACCACGCGCTCGGCGCGGCCGTCATATGCGAAGCTGAGACCGTCTTCCGACTCCGCGAAGGCGCCATCGAAGACATTGCCTCCACGGTTGAGCGCCTCCGCCAGGGTAGCCGGAAGGCCGATGAGATCGTTCCGCTTCACACGGGCAGCGACAAGACGGACCAGGTTTTCCGGATGGTCGACGGGTAGCGGCTTCCATAGCATCGCGTCCATCGCCGTAAAGATTGCCGTGTTCGCTCCGATACCGAGCGCAAGCGAGAGCATCACCACCGCAGCGAATCCCGGGCTGCGCCAAAGGACGCGGAAGGCATAGCGAAGATCCAGGATGAGGTCGTCGAGACGCGGCCAGCCCACGGCATTCCTGCTGTCTTCGGCGATCAACGCGGCGTTGCCAAACTCGCGGCGGGCCCGCAGGCGAGCTTCTTGCTCGGACAGCCCGCTCTCCATGAAAGCGGCCGCCTTCTCTTCCAGGTGCGCCGCCAATTCCTCAGCAATCGATTGCCGGATGCGCAGTCGCTCAAGGAGGCGTTTCATGACCGAGCCATCTCCATCACGCGCCGGAAGCCTTCCATCATTCGTTCAAAAGCTGAAACTTCACGCGCCAGTTGTTTCCGGCCCGCAGCCGTAATCCGGTAGACGCGCACCCGCCGGTTTCGGGTCGATACACCCCACTCGGAAGAGAGCCAGCCTGCTTTCAACATGCGCAGCAATGCGGGATAAAGGGTGCCCTCTTCCACCTGAATCAGATCGTTGGAGGCCAGCCGGATGGTTTGCGCGAGTGCGTACCCATGCATCGGCTCACGGCGGAGGGTCTGTAGGATCATCATTTCCAAAGACCCCGGGAAAAGATCGCGGGTTGGCGCTTTACTCATACCTGTTCACTCTATGCCTAGAGTGTACTGCTGAAGGGCTTTTGTCAAGAAGAAAAACGCTCGCCGCCACTACCAGCTTCTTTCTCGAAGCGCAAAGGAAGTACTGCGCCGCTCGAGAGAATCCAGGCGGTCCGCTGCGCAAGAGTGCAGTGGCGTTGCGACCCGGATGTAATAGAATCGCGATTGATGACGAACCGGCGGGACCTTCTTAAGGGCCTAGTGGTATTCAGCGCGGCGGGTCAAGCTCAAGAGCCGAAGGAAAGCGATCGCGTTTATTCGTTGCGATTGCTTGCGCAATTAGCGGAGCCGGTGTTGACCAATCTGGCGCGCGGAACCCTGAAGCAGAACATGCCGGTGGAATGCGTTGCGGGCGCGGAGGCGGACCGGCGAAAGTATACATACCTGGAAGCGTTCGCAAGACTGCTGGCAGGAATCGCGCCGTGGTTGGAGTTGGCCATAGAGGCGGGCGCGGAGCGTGACGCACAGCAGCGGCTGGCGGGATTAGCGCGGGAAGCGATCCGGTCGGCGACGGACCCGAAGTCGCCGGACTTCCTGAATTACGCAGAAGGAGCGCAGCCGGTGGTCGACTGCGGATTTTTATCGCAGGCGCTTCTGCGGGCACCAAACGAGCTTTGGCGGAAGCTCGACTTGGCGACTCAGCAAAACCTTGCCGCGGCACTGGCCTCGTCACGTGTGATTACTCCGGGGTACAACAACTGGTTGCTGTTCAGCGCCATGGTCGAAGCAGCGCTGGCGATGATGGGTGAGCACTGGGACGCCATGCGCATCGATTACGCCATCCGCAAGCACAACGAGTGGTACGCGGGAGATGGGTTGTACGGCGACGGGCCGCAGTTCCATTGGGATTACTACAACAGCTTTGTGATTCAACCGATGTTGCTGGATACGCTGCGGAATATCAAGGCTCATAGCAGCCGGTGGGAGGGTTTTGAGGCGACCGTTCTGGCGCGGGCGAGGCGCTATGCGGCCATCCAGGAGAGGCTCATCGGGCCTGACGGTTCGTTCCCGTCGATCGGGCGGTCGATCACTTACCGCTGTGGGGCTTTCCACCTGCTGGCGCAAACCGCGCTGCTAGGGGAATTGCCTCCACAAGTGACGGCCGCGCAGGTGCGGTGCGCTTTGACTGCGGTGATGCGGCGCGTGATGGAGCCGCCGGGCACGTTCAATGATGGTGGCTGGCTGCAGATCGGATTGAGCGGACACCAGCCGCATCTGGGTGAAAGCTACATCTCGACGGGCAGCCTCTACCTCTGCTCCGTTGCGCTGCTGCCGCTGGGACTCAAGCCGTCCGATCCGTATTGGGCGGGGGCGGCGGAAGATTGGACGTCGCGGCGGGTTTGGGCCGGGAAGGATATGGCTGCGGACCATGCAATCTAGATGGAACGGCAGATGAAGTTCGCAAGATGCCTGCCGCGGCGTAGCAGGGGAATCTGAAGGTGTGTAATATCCTTCCACGGAATCGAGCGGGTTGGAAACCGCCGCAGGTAAAAACCTGCCTTACACACCGGAGTGGAGCCGGTGGCACAGTGTGCCCCACGCGGAGTTTTCGAACGTGTACAATGCAGGCTCAATGAGACCGGTCTGCGTCCTTCTTCTGCTGGTAAGCGGCGTTGCTGCTCAAGTCGATCTGCTCGATCTACCCCGAATGAAGACGTACTCCGCCGAGCGGGTCTCCAGCGGCAACCGCTTCGTGGGCAGCAACGACGACAGCAAGCGCATCATGCCCGGCGAAACCTACGTCATGGCCGACCTCCGCGGACCCGGCGTCGTCAGTCACATCTGGCTTACCGTCGCCGACAACGAGTTTGCGTGGCCCCGGCTGCTCCGACTGCGGGTCTATTACGACGGCCGCAAGACCCCCAGCATCGACGTCCCGCTGGGCGATTTTTTCGGCGTCGGGCATGGTTACGAGCGCAATCTCGAGTCCATGGTGATTCGCGACAGCTCGTTCGGAAGGGCCCGCAACAGTTATTGGCCGATGCCGTTTCGCGGAGCGTGCAAGATCACCATCACGGACGAAGGCAGCCGACCCGTGACGATGTTCTATTATCACGTCGACTGGCAGCGCCATCCATCACTACCGGACGACACGGCCTACTTACATGCCTACTACCGCCAGGAACGCCCCGCCACGAAGGGCAAGAACTACGAGTTCCTGAATATCAAGGGGGCCGGACATTATGTAGGCACGGTCCTGAACGTCATTCAAGCCGGAATCGGATGGTTCGGAGAAGGCGACGACCTGTTTTACGTAGACGGCGCAAAGCATCCCCAGATTGTCGGTACGGGGACCGAAGATTACATCAACGATGCCTGGGGATTGCGTGTTTCGGGCGGTCCCTGGAGCGGCACGCCGGTGGCGGAAGGCGAACTCGTCGGAGCTCGCCTGACAGGCTACCGCTGGCACATCCCCGACCCGGTGCCGTTTACTAAGTCGATATGGGCCGGCATCGAACACGCAGGCTGGACTTACAATCCGGATGGGTCGCTTCGGTCCGCATTTGAAGAACGCCCAGACTACTTTTCGAGCGTCGCCTTTTGGTATCAGAATGGTGTCAATGAAGGCTTGCCCGAGCCGCCCTACGGCGAGGCGCGACTGCCGTTAGGCAACGCCGAGCAGATCGCCGTAGAGGAGTCCCTCTCGGAGGTCACAGCCGTGAAGGGCAAAGCCTCCGTTCAGCGGGAAGTGGATTGGGGCCGAGATCTCCTGTTCTTCGAAGCCCAAGGAACGGGTGCACGCATCAACATTCCCATCGATGTTCGGGAGACGGGGCGGTACGAGATTCTCAGCCGTATCGCCCAAGCGCCCGATTATGGCGACTACATCGCGCTTGTCGACGATAAACCTGCCAACCTGGATAATCGCCAGGCGCTCACTTCCGAGATTCCTTTGTCCGGATCGCCGGTCTTTCACGGCTATCTTTCTGAAATCTATGTAGCCATCGATCAACCGCTCGGATGGTTGACGCTTAGCAAAGGACGCCACATACTCAGCTTCGTATGCGCGGGGAAGGATGGCCGGTCGTCCGGATATAACTTCGGAATCAACGATGTCGTGCTGGAACGCGTGCCGGATGCGGCCGAACCCCGGGAGGACGCCCTTCCCATCACACCCGGAACTCTTACGGCAAATGGTCGACCGGTGTATCGCGGAGTCGAGTTGCAGGGCTACATGCGGGAGTTGGGCCGCGCGACACCAGCCAGCCGCCCTGCGATTCTGCGAGCCATTGGCGCCTTTGGCCCGGATGCCGGCGGCGCCGTAAACGATCTGGCTAAGGCGCTCGGCGACTCCTCGGCCGACGTACGGGTGGCGGCAGCCTGGGCGCTCTCGCAGATGGGAAACGCCGCGGCGCCTGCGGTGTCGGTTCTGGCACGATCTCTTTCGGACTCTGACCTGCGCGTCCGCAGCCTGTCCGCGGTAGCACTTCGCTCTATTGGACCGAGCGCGGTAAAGGCGATCCCGGAGCTCATGAAAGCGCTCGACGACTCTTCCCCTTCCGTCCGTGCCGTGGCGGCCGACGCGTTGGGCAAGCTGGGAGCGGCCTCGGGGCCTGTTGTCGACACTCTCAGCCGTCACCTGGTGGCGAACAATGAATCAGTAGTGTTCGTGATGCGGAGCCTGGCCACCGCGCTGGGGAACATCGGTCCGGCCGCCGCAAGCGCCCTGCCCGCCCTGGAGCAGGCGGCGAAGATGCACCGGGTCAGTTGGGCGGCGCAGGAGGCAATTCTGAAGATCAAAGGCGAGCCGATACCGGTCTGGTACTGAGTTCCCGGATCGGCATTTCTGTCGGGCAGGTCACGATTCTGCAACGTTCTCGTTTCTCGAGTCACATAGGTTCAATCGACGTTATGGCGAATAGCGATCGTCTGCGAAATATTTCCAGCCTGATCGCTTTTAGTGATAGAGGAGTGCATCTTGAAAACGATCAATTGGAGACTTCTGAACTTGTTTCTGGTGGGAGTGTGTTTCCTGCCAGCGGCATTGAGGGTTCATCCGTCACTCAGGGCCGCAGCGGCCACGGGACAGGGCGGAGGACCGTCTTCATCGCAGCCCCTGGCCCTTACCCAGGATAATTCGCGGCTCATCGTCGCTAACCCCGATAACAACACCGTCAGTATTTTTGTAGTCGAGAACGATCAAAACTACAAAATGGCGGAGGTGGAGGTCGGCAAGGAGCCTAACGGCGTCGCTTTCAGCAGCGATGGCACCGGCGCGTACGTCGCCAACACAGCCGATGGCACCGTGTCGGTTTTGAAGCTGAACGGCAGCGTCTGGAGCGTTGCCGGCACGATCCCGGTCGGAACAGAGCCGTATGGGATTGTGATGAGCCAGAGCGGCCAAAAACTGTATGTCAGCAACGCAAGGTCGAACACGGTTTCCGTGATCGATACAGGCTCGAATACCGTGACGTCGACGATTAGCGGCGTCGGTCCGGAACCCCGCGGCATGGCGGTTACGGCCGGCGCGAGCGACGGCGATCAGACGTTATATGTTACGAATTTCCTGGCGCTGCCGGCTAACTCAACCGCGCTCGACGGCTCCGACAATGCGAAAGTTGGCTACGTAACTGCCATCTCCGTGGCTTACGACACAGTCATCGGCCAGGTGACATTGAATCCCGTTGCCGATAGCGGCTTCAAAGCGGCTGGTGATGCCCTGAAACACGTGGCGCCTCCGGCAACACCCGTCGCGACGGACTTTACGTTCACCACCGGCGCTTATCCGAACCAGTTGAACGCCATTGCCGTACACAACAACTTTGCGTACGTACCGAACACGGCGGCGTCGCCCAATGGCCCGGTTCGCTTCAACGTGAACGTGCAAAGCCTGGTGAACGTAATCGACCTTACGTCGAACCAGGATGCGGGCCAGACCATCAACATTCAGCAGGCTGTGGCGGCACAAAGCAACCCGCAGAAGCTTTTCTTCACGAATCCGTGGGCCATCGCTTTCAAGCACAACGCCGATGAAGGTTTTGTTGTCAGCGCGGCCAGCGACGTTGTGGCGAAGCTATCCGTGGATCCGAATTCGGGCGCCCCGACAGTGCAGATGAACCCGGCGGACTCCAGCAAGGTCCTGGAGGTCCATGTAGGTCAGAACCCTCGCGGCATCGTCATCAGCTCCGACGATTCGCGGGCCTATGTCATGAATTACATTTCCCGCGACGTTTCCGTGATTGACCTGACCCAGGCTCCTGAGGTCGAGATAGCGCGCATGGAGTCCGCCAATCTGCCGGAACCTGGAACGCTCGACGAGAAAGTTCAGATTGGCAAGGCGCTGTTTAACACGTCGGTGGGTGAGTTTGACCCGGCAGGACCCGGCCAACCTGCCATCACAGGACGGATGTCCAATAACGGCTGGGGCGCCTGCGCGTCGTGTCATCCCTTCGGGTTGAGCGATAACGTGGTGTGGATCTTCGCCTCCGGCCCACGCCGGACAGTACCTTTGCACGCGACGTTTGCTTCGGGCGATCCCAACACCCAAAGGGCCTTGAACTGGTCGGCCATTTTCGACCAGGTTGCGGATTTCGAGGGGAACATACGGAACGTTTCCGGCGGCTTGGGGATTTTCGTGGCCAACGATGGCATTACGCCGTCGGCATTGCCTGCGGCGTTTACAGATCTATCCGGAATCCCGCAGCTCACAGTCCACGGCGTCGGTGGCTGGGATGCCATCAAAGCCTACATACAGAGCGGCATTCGAGCCCCCATTTCTCCGGCATCGAAAACCGATCCGGACGTGGTAGCCGGGAGCCTGATCTTCCAGCAGGCGAACTGTGGTTCATGCCATGGAAGCTCGCAATTCACCAGCAGCCGGGTAACATTTAAAGCCCCGCCGCCGTCGGGCACCATCGTGAACACCGAGATCGCGGCTCAATTGATGAAGGTGGGCACCTTCGACCCGACCGCCGCGAACGAAGTGCGCGCGACCGCCGCAGCACCGCTGGGTGCGGACGGCTTCAACCCGCCGCCGCTGCTTTCGCTATTCGCGTTCCCGCAGACCTTCTTCCATAACGGCAGCGCCACATCGCTGGACCAGGTGCTTCAGAATGTGACGCACCGATCGGCGGGCACAAGCGGCGCCGACACGCTGACCGATGCCAACGCACGCGCGCAACTCATTAAATTTTTGCTGTCGATTGATGCATCGACGCCGCCGCCGGTGAATCCTTATTAGGAGCAGGGTCTAGAGGTGAAGCAGCAGCGTACATCCGCACACGGCGATGACTATTGCCATGCAAAATGCGATCACATTGCCGAAGGTGGAGGCGCGTCCGGGAATGGGATCACCGCACTTGAAACATACCGTTTCGTGCTTAGCGATGATCCCGTCACAGGACTTGCATCTGGACATACCTGATTGAACCTCGGTGAGAGGGCCCCCGTCTATGACCCGTATGTACCGATTGTGTCTCGGTCTTTTATCGGAGTACGGGATTGCATCGGGTACCGTCTCACCTTTTATAATTTCGTGGAGGGATAAATATGTCAGCAATGCCGATGCCGGTACTGGACGTGCGCACCATTTACACCGTGGCCAGTGTCCCGATCCGGGTGTTGGGAAGCGGGCCGACGTTTTTCTTTGAAGCCGGCATGGCTGTAGATGCCGACGGGTCGCCGCACGCGTACCATCCGGAAAAAGGGAAGGGACTCGATAACCTTGGCAACGCCGGGCACGCGGGCAACTGGTACGGTGTGGTCACGGATACCGGTAAGGCGAATGGCACGCCTATTGTGCAGGGACCCAAGGACCCAGCGCCGGGGTTTTATGTTTCGCCGACGGCGCTCCAGAATCGGCACCTGGCGCGCACGGATCCGCGGCGGTACGTGGATTCCGCCACGATTCCCTACATTAGTTTGCCAGGGCATAGCGAGGTGCTCAAAGCGCGTCTCGGGGATGTGGCCATGGTGATTAATGGGCACAACGGGCGGAAATCGGCTGCAATTTACGCGGATGTGGGACCGCGCAAGAAGATTGGAGAAGGATCGATTGCGCTGGCACATGCGCTGGGGTTGAATGAAAGCGCGCGGAACGGCGGAACGGGGCACAAGATCATCGTCTATATTGTTTTCCCTCATTCGGGGAATGGCAGCCCGATGGAGTTGGCAGCGATACAGTCGACGGCGAAGCGGTTGTTCGACGTTTGGGGAGGGATGCGGCAGGTAGCGTCGCTGTTTCCGGAGTTCCCCAATTTGAAGACGATTCCGTAGAAAATGAAGCCGGAGCCTGCGAGCGCGACACAGTCGAAACAAGCCAGTACCGCCGGCTTTAGCAGGCATATGGGCAGCGTGAAGGCCAATATCACTTATTTTCTCTGACCGACCAGGCAGCCCGTGGCAGAAGTCTTTGAGAGCGGCATGCGCAGGCGAAACCGCCTGCCCGAGTCCGGATGCCTGTGATGTTCAGGGCCGCGGACGGCGGGTTAACAACCCGCCGCAGGCTAACAGCCTGCATCACAGGCTCAATCAAACTCGCCGTTTCCCGAAAACTGAGTGAAATTGGCCTGAAAGCTGCGCTGCCACAGCGTTCTCTCTAGAGTGGGTTGAGGTGTATGCCCTATTTGTGCGTTGCAGTGCAAACGGCAGAATTTAAATGTGAAGATCCGTCTCGTTGTGCTCGGCTTGTTGTGTGTCGGCAGTCTTTGCGCCCAGCGCAAATTCAGCTTTCAAGACGCCTGCTTCAAGAATCCGTCGCTTCCCTACTGTCCCAATGCCGACTTCTGGTCCAAGCGGCCGACGTCTAAATCCAAAGATGCCGCGGGTGGGACTTCCGGGACCGCAACGGGTTACTCACCCGCACCTCCCGAGAGCGTGACGCCCTCGCTGATCGTTGTCGGAGGCGTGGACTGGCGGTTTGCGGATCCGTCCGCCGATGCGCTCGTGGGGTTCCGCAGCGCCGGGCTTTCCGCGTCACCCCTGGGACGTGGCCTGGTCACAGCGCTCGCCTCATCGCAGGGTCTCGGCGACGCAGACGTCAAGCGTGTTTTCGAGGTGTTCTCCGGCGCGGAACAAGTGGTGTTATCCATCCACGACGAGCGGGTCCTGTTTTTCGTTTCCGGGCGGGCCGCCGATTCCGCGCTCCCCACCCTCGATCAGGGATGGAAAGCCGCGCCGCTCGTCGGGAACGCTATGCTGATCGGTCCCGCAGACGCGGTGGACCAGGCGTTGCAGCGGATCTCGACGGAAGGCGCACCGGGTGAGTTGACCCGGATGGCCGCCGAATGGCAAAGCCGCGGCGATGTCTGGGGCGTGGGCGCGGTGAAGCTGGCAGGTGCCGATGCCGTTGCCGCCGGCGTGAAGCGGTTTTCGATGACGGCATCGCTGGGGGATCGACTCAGTGTCGAAACCTCGTTCGAATTCGATGGAGCGCCCGACGCGCGTACCTTTGGACCGTGGCTCAAAACTCTGGGTGAGTCGAACATCGATGGCAATGCGGTCCACGTGAAAACCAGCCTTAGCGCAGACGATGCGGCGCAGTGGTGCAGCCAGGTTGCTACGACGCCCCTGGGACAACGTTTCGGGGTACTGGTCAAATCGGCACGTTTTCTTCCGGTTCGCTCAGTAGCGCCGCGGACCAAGCCGATGATTTATGGATTGGATGACGGGCCGCAGGAAGTGAAACAATCCTTCCCGGCAGCACCGCCCGCGCGACCTCAATCGCTGAGCGATTTGTCGGGCGAGTGGCTTTTTACCCACCAGCAGGGACGCTTTCAGGGCACGGTCATTATGAGTCAAACGGGATCCGTGATCACGGGCACATGGCACACGGGCGCCGGCAAATCGGAAGCGGATACGCGGATCGCGGGCCGGCTCGATGGAAACGTCCTGACGTTTACGAGGTTTGTCGGCAGCAACCAGACGTTCGTAATGACGATTTCCGCCGACGGCAAGCGGCTCGACGGGTTTGGCGATGGCTTTTTTCTCAATCACACGAACCTGAACATGCAGCGCGGCGCCGGCAATTATTCGTCGGCGAATACAGGGAAGTAGTGTCTGCAGTAAAATAGTGCGGTTGCTCGTGAGACACATAATTCTTGGGAGTTTCATCGCAATTGCACAGGCGCAATCGCCGGACGCGTTTACGGGAACGTGGAAGTTAAACGCTCAGAAGTCCAGCTATATTGCGAAAGAGGACCAGTACAAGGACGGCATCCGGACCTATATCCCGACAAAGGACGGCCAACGGGTTACGTACAGGATGACTCGCAGCGATGGCAAGGAAACCAAAGGCGAGTACGCGGTGCGATGCAGCGGCACGCGTTGCACCTCGAAGGTTGCAAGTTGGACGCGGAAGTCGGATAGCAGCGTGGAAGGTGAGACGCTGGTCGACGGCAAGGTCTTGCAGAAATTCACTCGGGCTGTGAGCGGCGACGGCAAGACGTTGACAACGACGTTTTTCGACCCGAAGACGGGGGCGCAGACGTCGGTGCAGGTTTGGGAGAAGCAGCCCTAACGCCCGGACGGTGAATGCGCGGGCGTGGTGGCATAGGCTCTTTCGCCTGCGCATTCTCGCTTAATTCCAAAGGCAGGCTGAAAGGCCTGCTTCACGCTCCAGACGGGAGCACCCTTCACTGGTAGTGCTTTTCTGGTATTGCTTGCGCCGCGCGGGCGGCGTATTCTGCGATCTGCGTCTTTCGATATGCGCAAAATCGCCGGCCTGCTGCTGATCGCCTCGCTTGTCCTCGCCCTATTCTTTCTGATCTATCCGATGTACGTCATCCGGCCGTTTCGGCACCAGGAGGTGACGGAACTCGCCGTCTCGCTGTGGATGTTGCGTTTCAGGCCTCTCGTGATGGTGCTGTGCGTTGTCGCGGGAGCCGCTGCCACCTTGCAACTTCGTCGTGTAATGCCGGTGATCGGGCTGGCTCTGATCGTTGCGGCGGCGGTCCTGTCGCGGATCAACGTCTTTGAGAAGATGTTTTATCCCATGGGCAAGCCGTCGGTGGAGGCCGCTCAACAGTCGAAGCTCGATGGGCGCGAGATGGTGATTGCCGTTAACGTCGGCGGCGAGGCACGCGCGTACCCGATCCGCATCATCTCCTACCATCACATTGCGAATGACACGGTCGGCGGCGTTCCGATCGTGGCAACCTATTGAACGCTCTGTCACACCGGTCTGGTGTGGGGGCGCGAGGTGGATGGAGTGAAGCTCACGTTCCACCTGGCGGGAATTAATAATCAGAATTTCCTCATGCGGGATGAGGAGACTGGGACATACTGGCAGCAGATTACGGGCGTGGCCGTATCGGGTTCCATGGCAGGAAAGAAACTGAAGTTGATTCCTGCCGATGAGCTGACCTTCGCACTTTGGAGGAACGAACAGCCGCACGGAACTGTGCTCAAGGATGTTCCCGCTTACGCGGCGGATTATTCGCCGAGGGATTGGGACGTCAAGATGCGGCGTGCGCGAACCGTGCTCAGTTATGCGCGGCCGGGGCTGGCAGCGCGCGACGTGATGTTGGGCGTCTCGGCGTTCGGAGCCACGCGAGCGTTTCCTTATGAAGACGTTCTGAAGCAGAAGCTGGTGAACGATCACGTTGGGACCGAGCCGGTGGTGCTGGTTGTAGGTCCGGACAACGTATCGGTACGGGTGTTTCGATCGCGCGTTCCAGGCGCCTCCGGGACGCCGGAGTTCTATCGCACACCGGACGGCGCGATGCTCGAAGACACCACGGGCAGCCGCTGGAATTTCGAAGGCTGTGCATTTGAAGGCAAGCTTAAGGGAACCTGTCTGGAGCGCGTCGAGGCGATCAAGGATTATTGGTTCGATTGGCGGCATTACAACGCGAGCACGACCGTGTACGGCAGGCAGTAACAGACTGGTTGAGCCGGTTGGCCTTCCAGCGGCTCGATCCCACGAAGGTCGGAGTGTGGTGCGCGAGCCAGGGATCGCGAGGGTCGCTTTGTCGCTGTTGAGACGTTTGTGGCATCTCCAATCGGAATGAGCAGGTGTTGCAGGCGGGGCCGCTTCGCTGATGGAGCCTAGGATAAGCTGGCGCGGGCGGTTTCAGTCTGGTGGGTCTCGCTTAAATCCAAAGGCCGGCTGTCCACCCATCCATGAGGTCCGCAGCGACAGGTTCATGCCTGGCAATCGCGGTCACAGGCCGGGCGAAAGCCGCCTGTCAACGTTTCACTCCCGGCAAGACTGAGCAGGGTAGTAACGAACTGCGCGGTTTGAGCACTAGTGTATAAGTCCGCTTGCGTAAGCACGCGACTTCAGATAGAGTTGGTGGTCTGGAGGATTGAGCAAAATGGCATTTTGTCCGAGTTGCGGTTCGGCGGTAGAAGGGCGATTCTGCGCGAAGTGTGGCGCCACAGTGGCGGCGGCGGCCGGAGGCCAGCCCCCCAGCCCCGCGCCGAATCCCACGCCAAGCTATCCTGCGGGAACTGGCGCGGCTCCGATGGCTACGGCCGGAACATCGGGAGGACTGGCCGATAACGTAGCTGCTACGCTATGTTACGTCCTGACCGTTATCACGGGAATTATATTTCTCGTCATGACGCCGTACAATCAGAACCGGGTAATCCGCTTTCACGCTTTTCAAGCGATCTTCTTCTTTGTCGCGATGTTTGCACTCTCGATTGGTTTGATGATTCTCGGATTTGTGCTGCGAATCATTCCGGTTCTGGGCGTGATCATATCGCTGCTGTTGTCCTTCGGGTTTTGGATTGGATCCCTCATAACGTGGATCTATCTGATGGTGAAGGCGTATCAAGGGCAGAAAGTGGTTTTGCCGGTGATCGGCCCGATGGCTGAGAAGCAGGCCAACTCTTAATAGTTGGAGCCACAACGGAGGGGACGACGGTAATCCGGCGTCCCCTCAAAGCTGCAAATCGAAATACTCCCACACCGGCAAAGGTGACGCAGGCGGTTTCACTTGTGTGTTCCTCGTGGTCCAAAAGCAGGCCGCAGGCCTGCTCCATCCTTCCACTCCACTCTTCGACACGTCCTCAAATTCTTCGCTGGATCTACGCGAAATCCGTTCATGGCGAGAATTCGCGCGGCAGAGCTTGTGGAGCGGCCAACGACGAGGCTTGATCGCGTGGTCGCAGCCGGGGGCGCTCACAGCGACGATACACTACTACCGCACGGTTTGGAAGAAACGGCTGCTTTCAGGTGCGGAGTACCGAATTCGCGGCCCGACGCTGGTGATCCGGGGAAAGAACGATGCGTACGCGATGCCGGAACTCGCGGAGGCCACCCGTAAGATTTGCGAGGATGGCCGGGTCGTGTACCTCGATCAATCGAGTCATTGGGTGCAGCACGATGAACCCGGCAAGGTGCTGACCCTGTTGTCAGCGTTTCTTGGTGCTTAGGGTCGCGCGAGCAGGCGGTCGCGAACGGCGCCGTCCAAAGCCAGATCGATGCAGGTCCATGCCATGCTCAAGGCGCCATCCCGCAGTGCCTTATCCGCATCGGGAGTGATGCAGTGCGCCGTGAATTCGGGCTGGTGGTTTACCGCCGGCAGGGAGTTGATGCCGATCATAGGATGTATTGCTGGCATTTCCAGCGACACGTTACCCATATCGGTGGAACCGGTGGGGCGGGTTTCCCACTCGCCAAGATTTGGGAAGGGCCGGCCGAGAGCTTCGGAGTTTCTCCGATAGAACACTGCCATGGCGTCATCGTGCCGCATCTCGGCGTAGGGCTTGTCGCCGCCCAAAATCGCCAGCTTTGCTCCAGTGGCAATCGCGCCTGCTTCGAAACAGCGGTGCACTCGAGGGCGCAATTCCTTCAACTGATCGAGGGTCCCGGAACGAATGATGTACTTAGCGGACGTATGGGCTGGAACCACATTCGGAGCGGCGCCCCCATTCGTGACAATGCCGTGAATCCGATCGTCGGAGCGGATATGCTGGCGCAATAACCCGATGGCCGTCTGCGCAACCGTCAGCGCGTCAGCGGCATTGATGCCGAGTTCAGGAAAAGCCGAGGCATGAGATTCCTTGCCGGTGTATTCGACCTCGAACATGGACGCCGCAATAATCTTGGCGCGCAGCATATCGAAAGGCGCGGGATGCACCATCATGGAAGCGTGAACACCATGGAAGGCTCCTCGTTCGAGGAGTAGAATCTTGCCGCTGGCATTGCCCACTTCCTCGGCGGGCGTGCCGACTACTGTGACAGTGAGGCCAACCTCATCCGCCACCTCTGCCGCGGCCAGCGCCGCACCCACGGCAGAAGCGGCAATAATGTTGTGTCCACAAGCGTGGCCAATGTCCGGGAGGCAGTCGTATTCGGCGCAGATACCTATGTTCAGCGGACCGGAACCAAATCTGGCAATGAATGCCGTAGGAAGATCGCAGATCCCCTTCTGAACGGTGAAACCACCATCGGTAAGAGCCTCGCACAGCCACTCGCTCGAGTTTTCCTCTTCGAAGCCGAGTTCCGGGTGGCTGTGTATACGATGGCTTAATTCAATGAGCTGATCAGAAGCGGATTCAAATCGTTTCTGTGCTGCGGATTTGGGGTTCATGGACGCTCCTCGGCTTGCAGAATCAGTTTAGCGGCGTTGGTGGGCTCAATGCTTGCGATAAGATGACAGTCCAGGCTGGAGGTTCGTATGGGGAATGCCGTGCCTCGATTTGTAGGCGCCGAACTGTATTTCGAGGATCTGGAGATCGCCCGCCGCTTCTACTCAGAAGTTTTGGGTCTTCAAATCTCCGGCGAGGAAGCCGGCCATCACGCCAAATTCGATTGTGGCGCCGCTTTCATTTGCCTGGAGCGTAAGGGTGTCGAGTCTTATCCGTCGAGCGATAAGGCTGTTCTCTTCTTCGAGGTGGACGATCTGGCCGGCGTGATCAGAAGAATTGGCGCGGGCCGATTCGCCCATACGGAGGATCGGTGGGCGGTCCTGCATGATCCCGAGGGCCATAACGTTCTCCTCCTTCAGACCGCCCACGACTGATCATTCCGCCCGCAGCGCCTGCACAACGTCGATGCGTGCGGCCCGCGCGGCTGGAATCGCGGATGCCGCGACGGCCGCAAACAGCAGCACCAGGGCGGCTCCGGCCACCGGAAGTAACCCCGGCAGTTTCAGATCGCCGAGGAAACTGCCGGCCAGTTGCGCCAGTCCGGCGCCACACACTAAGCCTGCGATGAGTCCCCCAATCGCCATCGCGCCACCGTCCGCGATGACGCGCATCAAGAGGTCGCGCGGCTGCGAACCAATCGCCAACCGGATTCCGAACTCGCGCGTACGCCCGCTGACCGAGAAAGCCAACACACCGGCGACTCCCACGACGGCAATCAGCAGTGCCACGCCGGCGAAGACTCCGAAGACCACGACGTTGAGCCGATCGGGCGAGAGCACGTCGGCGCGGATATCGTCAAGGGTAGCCGCACGCTCCACCGGTTGATCGGCGGACATTTGGCGAACGACACGCGTAATCGGCGTGACCAACGCGTAAGGATTCGAACGCACGTGAACAAACAAACGTCCGCCGCCCATTCCCTGCTCCTGATCGAAGGGATGGTACACGGTCATCATCGGCTTGGGATCGATATGTATATCATCCATGTCGGCAACCACGCCGATAATCCGCCGCGAACCGGTGCTTAAAGGAACGAACTTCATGAGGGGATCGGTCCAGGCCAAGTGATGATTCAACGGATCGCGGCTACCGAACATTTTTTGCGCCAGGCTCTGGCTGATGATGACTACGGGCTCGCTACCGTTCCGGTCAGACTCATTAAAGTCGCGTCCTTCCACCAGCGGCAACCCGAGCGTCGCGAAGAAGCCGGGCGTAATCACCCGCATGGCTGCGCGAGGTGCATCTTCGCCCGGCTTTGGGACGTGTCCATCGGCGGCGAGTTCAAGACCGAAGTTATACTGGCCATCGCGCCACGGGACTACTGTGCCAATGGAGACGTTCTCAACGCCGGGCAGATCGCGGATGTGCCGCGTTGCTTCGCGGTAGAAATCCCGGACCTGCGCGGGCGTCTTTTGGTATTTCACGACGGGGACGTTGAGCGCCAGCACATTCCGGGTGTTGAAGCCGGTCTGGGTGGCTTCGAGGGATAGCAGCGTCTTTACGGTGGCGCCCGCGGCAGCTACCAGAACAAATGACGCCGCAATCTGAATTACGGCGAAAATCCTGAGCCTGCGATTAGAGCCTCCGGTGATCCGGGCACTGCCGGCTGTCAGGCTGAACCCTTGTTCGGAGCCGGATGATGGCAGACGCGGTACATACGCCAGCAGAACTGCGGCAAGAATCGCCAATCCGGCGCCCACCCAGAGCATGCCCGGATCAACCGTAAGGTCCAGCGCCCGGATCGAAAAGCGCGATGCGTATCGTGCCAGTACGCTCACGAGAGGACCGGCAATCAAGAGTCCCAGACCTGCACCAGCCGTGCAGAGCAGCAGGCTCTCCGCCAGCAGCGTTCGCCGGAGGGCGCCCGTGTTGGCGCCCAGTGCCGCGCGGAGGCCCAACTCGGCTTCGCGCCGAACCGTTCGAGCGAGGATCAGGTTTGCCGCGTTTGCACAGGCGATGACAAACACGAGCACCGAAGCGGCCATCAGCACCAGGAGTATGGTTCGCGCTCCCGAGGTGAGCTGGTCGCGCAACCGTACCGCGGTGATCTCGGAATCCGCTTTTACCGAATAGGCTTCGGGGTGCTCCCGCTTCATCGACGCGTAAACCGTGTGCAATTCGGCGCGTGCCGTCTTGAGATCCACGCCGGGCGCAAGCCGAGCGAACAGTTCGGTCATGCGATGAATCCGGCCGGTAACCATGGTCGCGGAAAGATGATGGGCGCTGGTTACGATATTGGCGATGATTTCGGTGTCGGCAGGGTACGGAACACAGGGCTCCAACACGCCAACGATCGTGGCGGTTCGCGTATCGAAAGACCCGAGCCGGACGGTTTTGCCGATCACCGAGGTGTCGCTCTTCAGCGCGGTTGACCAGAAACGATAGGTCAGGACTGCGGCGCCGGCGGCCTTGGGCCCATCATCGTGTGCATCGAGCAGCCGGCCGAGCACCGGACGAAGGCCCATGACCGAGAAGTAAGAGCCGCCGACCACACCAGCCCGAACCTCCCGTGGCTCGCCAAGTCCCACCATGGTGAACCCGACGGTGGAGAAGTCGCCGAACGCGCTAAACGTCTTCATGCGCGAGCGCAAATCGTCGATCTCAGGCACGGAGAAGTTGGTGTTGTCCAGCCCGATGCCCTTGGCGGTTTGCCGGAGGTAGATCAACCGGCTTTCGTCACGGTTGACCATTGGCCGTAGCAATACTCCCCGGACCAGGCTGAACATTGCGGCGTTCGCGCCGATTCCGAGCGCCAGGGTCAAGACGACGGTCAGGGTCAGCCCTTTCGATCGGTAGAGGGTTCGAGTGGCGAATTTCAGGTCGCGCAGGAAAATTGCGATGCTCTCCATCATTTGGATATCCTCCGGGTGCTCATAAGAATGCGTCGCTGCTACGGTACAGGACAGGCGAAACCGCCTGTCCCCGCTATTAACCTCGATAGGCGCGCTTTATCGCGGCCAGATCGATCTCAGTCATCGTCATCACCGCACCCATCACGCGATCGAACCACAAACAGGTGGTGATTTGCGTCGCGGTAACGGGCAGAGTTTCAGCGGCGGCCGGCATATGCGTGCTCCTCTTCCTGAGCCGGAAGGTCCAAGCCCTTTTCGCAGTTGACCATCCAGGGCGTACCGAAGCGGTCGGTAACGGAGCCGTAACGGACAGCCCAGAAAGTCTCCTGAAGGGGCATGTTTACCGTCCCGCCGTTGGCGAGAGCCTCGAAAACGCGGTGCGCCTCCGCCGCATCCTTCACGCCGAGGCTGAGAGCGAAGCCCTGGGGTTTCTTGTACCTTCCAGGCGGGCAGTCGGATGCCATGATGGTCTGCCCGTTCAGCTTGATGCGTCCGTGGAGCACTTTCCGGAGGTATTCGGCAGGAGCCTCGTGCTCGGCCGGTGTGCCCTCAAAAGGAATGAGGCAGTCGACTTCGGCGCCGAGAGCCTGCTCGTAAAAGCGAAGCGCCGCTTCGCAGTCTCCGTTGAAATGTAGATAAGCAGTTGCTTGCATTGTCCGTTCTCCTTCTACAAGTAAGTCGAACGGGCGGGCGCCAAATCGACATCGGCGCCAAGATTTTTTACATCGGGGGTAGCCCCTGGATTTCCATTATCGGGCGGATTTCGACTGTCCCAAGGCGCCCAGCCGGGATCTGACCGGCAATCTCAATGGCCTGGTCGAGGTTCTCGGCCTCTACAACGAAGTAACCTCCCAGTTGTTCGCGGGTTTCCGCGAACGGTCCATCCGTAACAAGCCGCTTGCCGTCGCGTGTTCGCAAGCTAGTTGCGGTAGAAGTCGGATGCAGCGGCGCGGCGGAAACGAATTGGCCTTTGGTGTGCAGCTGGCGAGCATAGGCCGCCGATTTCTCATAACAGTCCGCGCGCTCCGTCTCCGACATCGCATTTTCGTCCATGTAAATGAGCATCATGTATTGCATCGCAGTATCCCCCTGCTTCTGAGTCGAACGGCGGAGCGTCGGATCGACAGCCCGTTTCGAGAAATTGTACGATCGGGTCATGATCCCAGGCGCGACAGCCACCGTGGAAGCACTGTACCGCGCCGAATGGGGGAGGATCGTCGCAACACTAATTAAGCTGGTTGGCGATTTCGACCTGGCGGAGGATTCCGCGCAGGAGGCTTTTGCGGCAGCGGTGGATCAATGGTCGGTTGATGGGGTGCCGGACAACCCGCGGGCTTGGATTATCCAGACAGCCCGGAACAAAGCCATCGACCGCATTCGGCGCCAGGCGCGATTCTCGGAAAAAGTCGACGTTCATGAGTTGGAGTTAGCGGCGGCGACGCCCGAACCCGGAGCCACAATGGACGAGATTCCGGACGACCGTCTTCGCCTGATTTTCACCTGCTGCCACCCTGCGATCGCATTGGAATCGCAGGTGGCGCTGACGCTTCGCACGTTGTGCGGGCTGGAAACGGACGAGATTGCGCGAGCGTTTTTGGTGACGCCGGTGACGATGGCCCAGCGGCTGGTTCGGGCCAAGCGTAAAATCCGCGATGCCCGAATTCCATATGTGATACCCGACGTACATAAGATGCCCGAACGTCTCGATGCGGTGCTGACGGCAATTTATCTCGTGTTCAACGAAGGATACCTGGCGACGCGGGGCCAAACTCTGATTCGGGCGGACCTGTGCAGGGAAGCGATCCGGCTAGGTACCCTGGTCCGCACGTTGATGGCGCCAGGCGTTCCCGCGGAGGCGACGGGGCTGCTGGCGCTCATGTTGTTGCACGATGCCCGGCGTGATGCCCGGTTCGATACGGCAGGCGACCTGGTGCTTCTGGAAGATCAGGATCGCACGTTGTGGGACCGGGAGCAGATTGATGAAGCACTTCGGCTTGTGAATGAAGCCATGGGGGCCAACGCCGGCCCATTTACGATTCAGGCGGCGATTGCGGCGGCGCATTGCCGGGCCGTCAGGGCCGAAGACACGGATTGGCGAACGATTGCGAGCCTCTACGGGCTGCTCGAACAAGTACAGCCTTCTCCTGTGATCAGGCTGAACCGTGCCGTGGCGGTCGCCATGGTCGATGGACCCGCCGCCGGACTGGAACTGGTTGAATCGCTAGCCGCCACGAAAGATCTGGAGGAGTATCATCTGCTGCACGCGGCGCGCGCGGAGTTGTTGCGCCGCCTGGGTTCCCGTGCCGAGGCCGCGGTCAGCTACCGGCGCGCGCTTCAACTGGTAACGAACGAGAGCGAGCGCCGCTACCTGGAACGGCGCCTGCTCGATGTCGAACCCTAGCTACTTCATTTTGAACGCCACGGCCCGCATCACGTAGTCTCGATGGGCAGCTTCGTCCGTCCAGTCGCGGGTGCTGTTTTCCATAATCGATTTTTCATCGGGAGGCATGGCTTTCATTCTCGCTTCGAACACGGTGTCGAGTTTGTCGAGCGTCGCCATGTCCGGCACAGTGACCACGATCCAAATCCCGCCCGGGTCCTGGGTGTGCACTGCCTGCTCGAAGACCTGGTATCCGTAGACCACGCCATCTTTTATTAACTGATCGTAGACGGGCGTGAAATACTTGGTTCCGTATTTCAGGTAGTCGGAAATCTTGGCCGGCTTCACGCGCTCATAAATGAGCATCTTGAAAGGCATAGCTCCGTCGGGGATGTGACCGAACTTCGAAGTGCTGGCCTCAAGGAGAAGATCGGAGTGGGCGTTCATATCGGCGCCCTCGAGGAGCATTCGGGATTCCTGAGGATGGGAGGCCAAGGCCGCAAGGACGGTCTCGTCTGCCTTTTGAAGGCTGGCATAAGTGGGCCCCGAGAACCAGGCGGCCAGGTTGGGCTGGTTGGGCGAGTGAAGAACATCGATGTCGACGCCATAGGACTCGATGACGCCGTCGGACACCAGGCGATCGAGAGCCGGCGCTACAACGGCTTTCAAGGTAGCGATGTATTCGTTCAGCTTGCCGAACTGGACTTTGTAAAGCGCCACCATCGACTTGGTTTCAGCGGCGGCGGGCGAGGCCAGCAGGAAAGCGACCGCCAAAATGTTCAATTTCTGTCTCATCGGATTAGTCTCCGTTGAGATGTACGGGGTGAACGGCGAGGTTGGATTTCCCCTTAAGGCTGCTTGGGTTTCGGCAAGTCCTCCATGTGGAACTTGATGTTCGTGACCTCAGCGTCTCCGATCTCGCCGGAAGCTCCTTGCGGATCAATCCCTTTCATGGACAATGTCCCTTTCATTTGATGCGTAACGACACGTGCGGCGCTCAGGGAGTAGGCGCCAAAGGTCAGTTGCTCGATACCGAGTTCCAGATGGGTGTAAAAGAGGAAATGACGAAGGTCGTCGACTAATCGTTCGAGCTTGACGTCGATCATGGCGCCGGGCTTTGGGTCGGCTGACAATTCGGAAAGGGTGAGGCTTCCGCCGGCGAACGGGATCTTGGCCCCTTTTGGCATCGTGAGGTGAACGGTGAGGTCAACCAGCCTTGTCCGATCCTCATGGGGCTTCAATTCTTCTTTGGTTGCATCCGCCGGATCCACATCGCGAGTTTCAAGAAGCCGCAGCAGCTTTGCTTCCTGGTTCTCACGTAGACGATCAATCTCCTCCCGATCGTTGAGGTCGCCCCTCTTCAAATCCTGAACGATACCTCCCCCGACGATCGCGTAGATCTCTAACTGGGGCTGGGTTTTCATCTTCGAGATGATCTCGTTATGAAGCCCGAGGTAGATATTTCCGCTCTGCCTGTGTATCCAGCCATTCTTGATTTCGAAGACGATTTCGGGCTCGGCAACGCTCTTCTTGACTTTGCCCCTGATATAGCCGCTTAGCTGATCCAGAATTGCCCGCTTTGCAGCGCTTGACCCCTGGTCCGGTGTGGCTGTGCCCTTTTCTTCGGGTTGCGTTGGCCTCCATTGGAACTTTGCATTACGCAGAGTTGCGTTCGGAATGAACCAATCCCCGGACTGGGGAATTTCCCTTTCATCCGGCAATTTCAGCTCTTCAACCTCCAAGTGGAACCCCTGCGAATCAAATACCAGGTGCTTCCCGGCGATACTCTTCACACGCAGTCGCCCTTCTCTGGACTTTTTGAATCCTTCAATGGTAATGCCGCCCTGAACATTGATGGCGGCCTGTCCCGGTCCCACGGGTAGTCCAAGGTTAGCGTCGGCCTGCAGGGTTTCCAGATCGATATCGTTGGTTCCGTCGTTGAAGAATTCCGCGGTGAATTTCGAGGCGGTAAAGGATACGCTCGCTCGCTCGATGAGATTTGCGACCTCTACCGTCAGAGGGTCGGTGTCCGCCTTCTCCGCTTTTATGATTCCTTCCGCGTGCCAGGACTTGTCGGCCCCGGGAGCCAGGGTGAACTCTCCCCCTATTGCGGAGGGCTTCACTTCTACGTTGTAAATGGTCGCAGCTTTATCCGGAGTTGCCCGAATGGTTACCTTCCTTTGGGGAAATTGAAGCTCGAAGCCGCGGGCACTGATGGAGTCGATACGGAAGCTGTCGACGGTGACCTTTTCGATAGCCGATTCGCCCGGCTTCGCATCTCGCCGGAAATGAACCGTAACATCCGGGTCGATGTCCGATACCCGGATTCCCCCGGCGCCTTCGGGAATCCTGGCGACCATCGCGGGGCTTGTAATCGACAGGCTAGATACACGGATCTGATCGATGTGGAGCGGCAGGCTGAGGGTCTTGTCCGCGGCGTCGAACGTGGGCAATGTCGACTTGAGATGAAGGTTGATGGCAAAACTGTCGCCAGTAGCTGCCGTGTATGAGCCTTTGATGTATGAGTCGAGGTCGACCAACGAGGCAATCACTTTGCCGCCCGCGTCAAACTTTACGTTCAGGCCAATGCCTGTCAAGGCGACCGACCCGGCTACCTTGGCCAGTTCCTTACCCAGATCATCGCGGATAGCAACGTTAGCGCCGGCGTTCAGCGCGAGCCGTGTGACGTCGAGGCTGCCCGCCGTAATTCCCAGGTGTGGCGCCCACTGAAGCCCGTTGAGATCAATGTCGACGAGTTCCACCAGGTGCTTGCCGCCGGCCGCCGTGAGTTCGGCCTTGTAAGTTTCGTCTTCATACGAGAGATCTTCCGCGGTGATTTTCGGAATGTGAAGCTTATTGATGTGGAACTTCGTAACGTGGAACGGGTCGAGTGCGAAGCCGAAACTTCCGCCAATTGTTGCACCCTTCAAAATGACGGGACCGTTCGATTTGATCTTTTTAAAACCAGCGCGCAGGTCGAGTTTTTCGACGCTGATGTCGCCCATTTTGAAGGCCAGCACGATCCGGTTCTTCTCCTGGATGATGCTGCCGTGGATGTTTTTGGCAGTGAGCCGAACATGGACCCCGGGCATGGCGACATCGAGCCCACCAAGCCCCAGATCGCCGACTTTGATCAGGTTCTTGTTCTTATCAATTGCCGAGACCTTGATGCCTTTGCCGTAGATTGTTCCCCGCGCGAAGATGTTGCCGATGCCGGCTCGCAGCCGAAGATTGAAGGCATCGATACGCGCCTGTCCCCTGAGCTTGCCGTCCGTATCCGTTTGCGACTCGAGGGAGAAACCATGTTCCAGGTCCAGGATGTATCTGCTTGCGTCAACGCCAACCAGGGCCCCGGATTCGACCTCGACCTCAATGTCGTCCTGACGAAATCCGACATGTCCTGCTTGTATGCGCCCCACGTGGAACCAGTTGATTTCGATCTTTTGGGGACGCCACGTTTGATCGACGAAGAACACCCTGACATCGACTACCAGGTCGTTTATGGAAGTTGCGCCTTTCGACCAGACCAGCCCGGAGTCGGTCTGGATTCGAAGGCCATTGGCAGCGAGGGACTTGAAAACAAGGTTCGAGGTGAGAAGGTTGCCTTCGCGGCTGGCCGAACCGATGATTGGTCCTAAAGAGGCAATGGTCTTCCATTCGCCGCCGGGACCTTCGGCGCCCTCCAGCGTCGCGCCGGAGATCAATTGCCCGCTTTCGTCCTGGCTGGAAACGGAGAACGATTTTTTGGGTTCCATCGTGCCGAGCAGGACATTTCCCGAAGCGGTGAAGCGAATGTTCACGCCATTCACAGTGAGCCTGTTGGCTTTCAGATCCTTCTCCCAAACCTGCATACGGCTCACGGCGTTGCCGAGCGTCGCGCGCGCCGCAGCCTCTTCGGGAGTGTTCGCAAACCGCACCAGCAGTTCCCGTGCGTTTTCGATCGCTTGCTTAAGGTTTTGATAAATCGTCCGGGCGCCGCGGATCTGCTCAAGCGCGCGCTTCTCATTCGCGGTAAGATCGCGCGTCTTGCGAATCTCTTCGAGTGCTTCTTCCTTCTGTCCCATGAAGGCCATAACAGCGTCGAGATTGATTCCTTCGACAGTGATCTTTTCGGAGGCGATTGAGATGGTGGTCTCGTTCTTGCTCAGATCCAGCGCGATTGCACCCCGATCAACTGCGACGTGGCCTACTGAATACTCGCCAAACTGGGCACCCTGCAGCGTCAGTTCCTCGGCCTGGATGCCGAGATGCTGCAGATCTACAGTCGCTACTCCAGATGGGCTTAGCGCACGTCCTGCCGTGATCTTGACGTCCTTCCGCGCAGCGACGTAGTCTACACCAAAGCCTTTCGTTTTAACCCCGGTGGCGGAGAACGCGTCAGCGGTTAGCGTAAGTTGCGGCGACCGCGGCCCCAGGTCCAACTTTCCCCCTGTGATGGTGAGGGCCTCGAGGCGCAGTGCGTCTCGTTCAGGGTCGCGGAACCGGTTCCGAATTTCGAGGAGTCTGGAACGGCCTCCCGCGTCGAGATAGGTCAAGCCAATCGCCGCGAGCCGATCGTATTCCTGAACAAAGGGCAGGTCGGCGACAATCTGGTCCCGTAAGCGGAGCAAGGTAGACGAGCCTGGATAGTTAATCAGCTCCTTTTGCACGCTTTGGAGTTGCTCTCGAAGTTCTTTCTCCGTGGGTACCGCGGCATGGATCTGGAGGTTGGAGAGTTCGCCAGCGCTGAAATAGAGCTGAAACGACGCATTACCGTAGTCAAGCTCTCGCAGCAGGCCGGCTCGTTCTCCTTGGAGCATACGGGCTGTCGTGCGCAGCTTCTCTTTGTCGGTGATGAGCGCCAGAAGACTTGTCGGAGAACTACCTTGGCCGTGGATGTGAGACAAACTGAAATGATCGAGGTCGATGTTACCGCGCATGCCGCTGACCGAAATCGACCCGACATCCATAACGACACCGCCGCGTTGAGAATCCTTCAAAGCTTCTACGATGGCGGCACGTTGACTCAATAGCCGCGCAATCGTGATTTCCTGCGATATCGGATTAGCCGCCGTCTTCTCGCGCTCTTGTTCGGCCTTGATACGGTCGTCGATGTACTTGAGCGACCGCTGGAGCGCCGTAACGTAAGCGTCGGGCGCCTCCCCGCCCCCGAGCTGGAAGTCTCGAATGTCGATCTCACGAATGTGCTGGCCGCCTGAGGTGGTCAGGCCTCGAATCTTCAATGAGCCGAATCGGACGTCCATCCGAATCGGCTTCTGTGGCTTGGAAAAGGCCTTCGACATTTCCACGAACGGCGTCTTCGTGATCTGGTCGCTCAGGACGCCGGCTGTAGCATCGAAAATCGGAAGCGCAATAGAAGACGTGGCACGAGCGTTATCCTCGCCGAGCTCAATTCCAAGCGCCTCGATTTCGATCGAATTGATCGCCAGCATCGACTCGGGAGTAATCCAAACGATATCGTTCAGAACCGCCGAGCCGACTGTGGCGAACATCGCAGCCTTCCTCGGAGTCTTTGCGGTGGCGTAGTTGAGGTGTACTTCGACGTTATGCAGCGTGCAACGGCCCGCCTGCACCTTGCTATCGCCTATAGGAACGTTGAGTGAACTCAGTTCGAGATGCCTGGCGGAGAGATTTAGCACCCCGCTAATCGTGTCGAGGGAGATATCAGCGAGGTTAATGCCGCTGGACTTCGGATGTCCACGGAGGAATTCGACGCCCGCCAGGGTTCCATCGATTGCGTCCTGTACCGTCGAGAGGTCGACATTCCGGAGGACGATCACGGGACCGGAAACGGCCTGCAACGTACCCGGTTCGCCCTGGGAAAGAAGGCTGAAGATCGCTTCCACTTTGCCCTTGCTTCCGGGGCCGCGCTTGTTCTCCGCCTCCGTCGCCGGGCGCAAATCGTACTTTTCGACGAGCGACTCCACGTCGCGAGGCAGTTTTATTTTCTGGCTCTCGAGCCTGCTTTCGACCTTGCGGAGTTGCTGGCGCACGAAATCCCGTTCGCCGGCGGCAAGCGCCATGCGCAGAACTCCATCTAACTCAGCAGCACGCCCAACAGTCCAGAGTTCCTCGTCCGAGAGTTGGCTGAGAAGCGCTGCGCGGTCGCGATTGCCCTCACCGCCGGCGTAAGAATTAAAGGTCGCTGAGCGCCGCACGGCTTCCGGCAGATGGCTGCGAAGTTCGCCGGCAGGTCCGCCATCCTCGGCACGCAGGAAGGAGTCGCGCGCCTCTTTCGGTAACGCTTCGACGAGAAGCATTGCACGGTAAGCGTCTTCCTCACTGATCACGCCGGTGAGCAGATGCTCGGCTTTGAGAGAGTTCTTGTACGGGGGCCGGGCCGCAAGCGCGGCGGCTAGCACACGACGGACGGGCACGGTCGCAGTGGAGGACTCGTTGACCGTCGACTTCGTTAGTAGAGACAGCGGTACGTGGTCGATCAGCTTGTCAAGACGTTCCGTGTCGTCCAAGCGAACTGCCAGAGCTCGCAGTTGGGCGGGCCTGTCGACGTATTGACCGAGAATGTCGACGGCCTTTGCTGCATCATCGCCTGAGACCCATCCACGGAGGAGCTTTTCCAATTTCGCGAGAGTATCCGCTAGTGTCGGGTCTTCGATGAACAGCTCAGTCACATCGTCGCGAGTGTCAGGCTCCTGCTTTCGCCGCGCGTCGGCTTCATTCCACTTAACCTCGCGCTGGCTCAAAGCCTCAAGCGTATTGCCGATTTGCGATTGCCGAAGCGCGGCACGATCCGCATTCGGAAGGCTCTGGAGTACATGGAGTAAAGCCGCCTGATCGTCATCTTCAAGGTTTTCCAAATTGAGCGCCAAGATGAGCTTTGGGCCGCCACTTTTCAGGATTTCTTTCGATTCCAGGGCTGCATAGCAGGCCAGGATTTGGTGCCTGAATCGTGCATAATGCATCGGCTTCAGGTGATCGATCAGGCGGAGACGATATTTAGAGTCGAGTCTTCGAATCAAGTCGCTCGCGCTGATGAACGAAAGATCCTGGAGGATAATCAGCGCGTCGCTGACATCGCGTTCGGAGATTGACCAGTCGAAAATCCGATAACTCAGGAGATCCTGGATGCGGTTAAACTCGGCATTGTGCGGATCCCTCACCGGGCTATCGGATGGGTTTGGGTCTTTGGCCGCAACGATCCTCGAAGGCGTAACGCTCCTGGAGGGCTCCGATAGCGCACCGTTGTTGGCGAAATCCCGCGCAAGACGCTCGGCTTCGCTTTCGGCAAGGCGGTCACTATCACCGCCTGGAGTGCGCTTTCGTTGCCCGATATGTATGAGCTCGTGCGCGAGCAGATAGCGCCCCGACGCGTGATCGGGTCGATATCGCGTGGGATTAATCCAAACCGTGTGGTCGTGTGCGAGGGCTTCGGCGCCGTGCGCGCTGGTGAGGATGGAGGCCTCGGAGTTCACCAGAATGCGGATTGGCAGGTCGAGTCTGACCTGGCGTGCCAATCGAGCAGCGAGGGCGGCGGTGATGCGGCGGCGCCCGGCATCATCGTCGATTACGGTTAAAGGGCCGCCGGAGGCCATGAGGCGCTGCATCGCGCGGTTGCCGGCCTGTTGCTGGAACTGTATCGGCGATTGCGGCTTTACATCTGAGGTTGGCGCGGCGGAAGATGATCGAGCGCACTCCTGAACCTTCGCGGGCGGTGTGGGTTCGGAATCGTGCCGCTTCGTCGGACCGTTCATCGGTGCTGCCGAATCAGTTCGTAATATTCGCGGAACTCGGCGCGGGAAGGGAGCTTGCCGATCTTCTGCAGTTCGCGTTCGACGCCGAAGATGACGTGTTCCATGCGAATCGGGCTGTTCTCGTCGGCCGCGAAAAACGCCGCCGCGAGGGCAATGTTGCGAATGTTGCCGCCGGCCAGTTCGAACTGGCGCGCCAGAAAGGCAACGTCCACGCCGGGATCGAGCGGCGCCAGGGAGGGAAACAGGCTGCGCCAGATCCGTTCGCGGTATGCGGGTTCTGGAAATGGAAACTCCACCGCGTGCCGCATGCGTCGCGCGAAGGCCTCGTCAATGTTCTGGCTCAGGTTGGTGGAGAGGATGACAACCCCCTCATATTCCTCAACGCGCTGCAGCAGGTAGGCAATCTCGATATTCGCGTAGCGGTCGTGCGCATCCTTCACTTCGGAGCGCTTGCCGAAGAGGGCATCAGCCTCGTCGAACAGAATGATCGCGTTTGAGGTTTGCGCTCCATGGAAGATCTCGGCCAGGTTCTTCTCCGTTTCGCCAATGTATTTCGAGACCACGGTGGCGAGGTCGATCTTGTATAGATCCAAGCCAAGTTCGCGGGCGATGATGGATGCCGCCATTGTCTTTCCGGTGCCGCTTTGGCCCGACAACAGAACGTTGACGCCTCTGCCCAGGGTAAGTTTGTGCTCGAAGCCCCAGCGCGAGTAGACGAGCTCTCGATGGCGTATGGAACGTTCGATTTCGTGGAGCTGCGCCAGGGTTCTTGGGGGAAGAATGAGGTCGTCCCAGGTCTGCGTGCATTCCACCTTGCGCGCCAGGCGCCGCAGGGTCTGGCTGGACTGCGCGCGGGCCGCTTCGTGGAGCAACCCGTTGGTGATTTTGGGCTCTCCTTCAGCGTGCAAGAGAGCGGCGTGGCCTGCGTCATCCACCGCACGGCGGATCTCGGCGGCGCCAAGCGCGAATTTGCCGGCAAGGGCAGCAGGATCGGTGTCGCCGTTTACGCCCGCGGCTGCGAGATGGTCCTGCCACAGCTTGCGCCGATCGCCGAGCACCGGCCTTGCGAACGGAAAGCGTATTATCCGCGATTCGCGGGGAAGTTCGGGCTGCCATGGAACCGCACTGGCCAGGAATATCGGGCGATTGCAGGCTGCGAGTTCGCGGATGAGCTGATTCAGGCGATCGCGTCCGGCGGGTCCGGATTCCAGCAGCGCGTCGCAATGATCGAAATATATGGCGGCATTGCCGAGGATGGCCTCAAGGCGCAGGTATGCCGCTATGGGCACGTCGGTCGCGGGGAGACGCCGCAGATCGACCACCATTAACGACAGATTCTGTTGTCTGCAGATTGCCTCCGCCGCGGATTGTTTTCCCGAGCCGGGTGGGCCTTCGAACCAGTAGAGTACACGTTCAAGCTGCAGTGATCGCTTCAAGCGTGTCGCCGCAGCTTCGGAAATGCACAGATCCGACCATTCGAGCGTGGGTTCGATTCGTTCTGTGAATGTGCTCAGCCGCCAATCGAGCGAATTCCGGCCCAGCAGGAAGGCTGCGGCGCGAGGATCGAGCCGCACGTACCGCGAAAGCAGCGGGCCGTCTCGATTTTGGGCATCGGGCACCACGGACAGGATCTGATTGCGGAGCAGCGTGCCGGTGGGTTCGAAGATTCCCCGGATTGCGACGCGTTCTTCGAGGGAGCCCTGCAGCAACTTGAGCGCGAGGTCGACCGTTGGGTTCTTTTTCGTTACGTCATTTTGGGCGTAAGCATAGAGGATTTCATAGCGGGAATCGAGTTCAGGCGCCAGTGCAATGACGATCGCATCGCTCTCGAGTTGCGAGAGCTCGAAGCGCATCGCGAGTTCCAGAAGAGTCGAGTCATTAGCGCGAACACAGTTTTCATGGCGAAGCGCATCGATTTGGGCGGAAAGCTCCTCGATTTCGGGAGTGTCGGCGGGCGGAGTGTCTTCGAGTAGGCCGTCGGCGACCGTATCGGGAACGTAAAGGCCCCGGAAATCGCTTTCCGTGAAGGCGGCCGCCGCGCGCAGGCGCAGGACGTGACGCAGCAACATACGGTCGAGCCGATGCAGTTCGGCGAGGATGTGCTGGGTCGAATTCGCAAAAGGCTCCATGTTATTCCTCGGGCAACCAGAGGTGAATCGTTCGGCCGGGCAGCCACGGGACGGTATACGTTTGGCCATGCACTCCTGCAAAACGCAGAATCACGCGCAGTGGCACTGGAGGAAGCTGCACGTCGATGCGGTCCTCGCGCAAAGAAACGCCGCTTTGTCCTGCGAAGAGATTGGCCCACAGGAATTCGGGGGCGCTGTGGCGAAACCCGATCAGGCGTGAGGTAAAGCTGTGAAGCACGAGTTGGGCCAAGGAGGTCAGATCTTCACGCATTGCCGCGAGATTGCCGATTTCCGCGAGGTCCGGTGCGCTGGAAAGACCGGCCGCCAGCAGGACCGCGTCATCGAGGAAGAATTCGGGATCGGAGGTATGGGTCAGAGATTCGGCTGCCAGCAAGAGACGCAAGGCCGGCGAGTCCAAGACTTCCGGGGGAGCCACTTCGAGCATCGCGGGCAGCAGAAGGAACACCGCACCGAATGACGTCAGCACAGTTTTCCGCGTCGTCGCCGCATTTGCGGGCGACAACTGAAGCTGGCGAATCGTGGCGGCAAGCCACTCGGCGTCGTGTACGGAGGCGTCGAGTAGAGCCATGATTGCGTCGATATCGTCTGTGAATCCGGTTTCACGCGCAACACCGAGAGCGATCGCGAGATGGCCGCCGGTGATGGAGGCGAGCAGGGGCTCCGGAGCGTTCTCGAGCAGCCGGATACAACGAAGGATCAGTTCGACCCGCGAGAATCCGATCCTGTAATGCAGTTCGACAGCGATGCGTAAGGCTTCATGGGGAGTTGGCTGGACCGCAACGGGCCTGCGCAACGTCACAACCATTTCAAGCTCTTCCCGGAGCGAGCCCTCAGCCGCGTCGGTTGGCAGCACACGGCCGATTTGCCGTGCATCGTATTCCGAGATGACATGAAGCACCGAGTCCAGGCGTCCGATCTTCGCGACTCGCTGCAGGATGCCCGCCGCGTGCGCGGGATCGCGGAAAAGCGCTTCGCGAATCGCGGCTCCGGCAGGCAGGCTGCGCAAAGAATCGAACCTGCGGTATTGCCAGCAGCGCCACGCGGTCGCGGACGCGACGTCGGCAATGAAGTGAGCATAATAATCGTCTTCATCGTCGAATCGAAGGACCGAATCGCCGTCCGGTCCGCGGGCGATGGTTCGAGCGAGCTTGGCCGCAATGTGTTGACCCCAGAATCTCGCCAGGTGGTCCGGAGCAGCAATGCCGGCATCGACGGCGAGATCCAGCTCGAGCCGCCGGATTAACCACACCGAGCGATCGCGCGGGTCGAGTATGCGATCGAAGACTGTCGCACATGCATCGCGCAACTGCGAGCGGGCCGTATCGTCAAGCCGTGATCGCACGTCGTCAGGCGCCGGATGGTCCGCTGGAACCAAATAGCGATTACGAAGGGCGGCGATATGAACGCGGTTGTTCACAGGCGTGGTCAGATAGGCGGTAGAACGTCGGCAAACGGGGCATTCTTGCCGGTCGCTAGCAACGACTCTTCCACGGACGAGGCCATCGGCGCCCCACTAAAGGTCCCGGCTTTCATGTCGGCGGCGTGGTGAGGAACGCTCACCGCTGACGATTTCGCGGGTGCCTGAACCGCCGGCGGCGCGGGTGCAGGGGAGGGATTCTGTCCCAGTGGAAGCGCTACTGTTTGCGGAGTGCCCATAAAGCGGGGCGATCACTCACGACGCGGACTCGCACAATGCCCGGTCCTGTTGCAGAATCTCCTCAAGAACTTGGATTGCGCCCGCGATGCGCAACATAGTATCCCGCGTCTCCGCGCGTTTGCGGTCGAGGAGGGCCAGTTGTTGCTGGCCTTTGTTGAATTCCTGGCGGAGAACGTCGAGCCTTCCTTGAATCATCATTCGATTCCCTTTCCGATTACCACGACCATGAACTGAACTCCTCCCACTGGTGGCATTGGCTGCGGACCTCCCGTACCCGCATTGGAGCAGTAGCACTGTCCGGTTGTGGAATCGTTGTCCCCACCCGTAACATTCACGAAAACGGTTTGCGGTACCCAAAATTCTTGCGAGAATTGGATCGCGGATGGGCCGAGTGGGCCGAAAACGCTGAATCCTTGCATGACTGCAAACCGCGTGTACACCTTGCTGAATTCGTTATTGTGCGTATAAGTCCAGGTCTGTGGGGTTACGAGATCGGCATTCGGCAGGTTAAAGAGATGAGTAATCACTTTTACGAGATTCTGGTCCCCGGACACTCTCAGGTTGCCGCCGATCGTGGTATCTCCATCGATATTGGCGTCCTGGGTCACGTGTAGCGCGCCGTGTACGTCGAGTTCATCGTTACAAGTGATCACCCCGTTGACCCAGAGACGATTCTTCTTGTCGATGAACATCACGAGATCTCCGCTGCCCGGATTATCTTGCGTGTCGATATGCGTACCGCCGCGGAACCAACAGAAGTCGGAGTCAGAACGGAAGTACATGGCTTCGTTCTGCACGCCGATTCCATAGGTCGTTTCGTACAGATTCAGCATCTGCTGCGTAGTTTTGCCGAAGAACAGGCCTCCGGTATTGAGGGTGAGCGCCAGCTTTCCACCGCTGCCGGGGTCGAGGTCGCCAACTGCAGGCAGTCCGGCCTGGTACCAGGCGAACGAATCTGGCGAGCGGAAATAGAGCGTATTTGGCTGCACCCCGATTCCGTGATAGGCGTTGCCGTCGAAAGCGGTATACAGGTCGAGCATCTGGCGCGGCAGGCTGCCAAACATCAGCGCGCCTGTCGGGATATCGACTGTGTTGTCTCCCTTAACATCGAGAATGATAGCTTCGCTGCCATCGTTCGCGAGATTGCCAATGGTCAGGCGGGTGTCGGCTGCGTTAGTGTCGCCGATCACCGCGTCGCCGATGTGGACGCGAAGATCCGCCGTGCCAGGCGTCTTAGGTCCGGCAAGGCGCGACATCCATAACGGCACCTGGTCGTCGCCCCCCTTAGCGTTATCAAAGACGAGTTGGCCGCCGTCAATCTCGATGTTCTGCTTCGCGGTAAGCAGTCGGTCCACCTGTAGCGTACCTTCGACTTCGGCTGCGACGCCGGCGTACCCTGTGGCGTTCTGGTCCGTGGGCAGCGGATCGGGCGCGGAACGGTCGCGTAGGATCAGCTTGCCGGCTGGCCCGATAACCTGTTCGCATACTACGCCAATATATCGCCGGCCTTTTACCGCCTTCTCAGGTACGGCTGTAATGAAGCGCTGCGCCGTGCCGTCCCAGTGCACGTGGCCCAGACAAATGGGCCATTGAGGGCCCGAGGCATCGTCGGGAAATTCCTGCTCCGGAACCGATTCGTCGGTGGGGATCGCCGGAGGTGTCGCGGGCAGGCCGGAGAGATTGACGGGATCGTGGGCGGGGGAGGAAACCTCAGCCAGGATGACGAAGCTTTCCTGAATACGGGAATAGTCGTTGCGCTCGCACGCGCCATAGCCCGGCTGCGGAAACGACGTGTTGTTCTGCGTGTATTCGACCCAAACGCGCCGGTGGGCGAGGTTCGTGAAGCCGTCGAACAGGGTAGTGGGAATCTGAGTGGGTTCGAAGACGACGATCTCGCGGCCGAAGCCGTCGACGGCCATGCCGGGAAGAATGTAAACATCTACGGCCTTCGGGTCGGTCAAGCTGGCCTGTTCCTGGAGTTGAAGCCCGGTCACGATGCCCCATGTGTGATGGGCAACATTGTGCCGGCGGCGCATGTCGCGATGGTACGTCTGCTGCGCTTCCAGGTCGTCGGCGCCGAGATACTGGCGCTGGAAATAGTGGAGTCGTTCGATATCGTCGGTTGCCATTCGACAATCTCCTTAGCTCGGTCCATTCGCGGTGATCATCGCTCGCAAGGCCGCCACCTCGGCGCGCGTATCAGCGAGTTGCTGAGCGAGATCGTAGGGCGCAAAAGCCACCACCTGTTGATTCATGCTGTATGCGACCACTGTGCCGCCTGGGGAGGCAAAAAGATTCCCCGTGGCTGTCGATGCGGCCGGCACGTCGCTCGCAGATTGCACGTCCCGCTCAACTACCTGGATGTTCGATTTTTTCAAAGTGTCAAGAGCTTGCGCGGTCGGCAGACCAACCAGTGAGGGCAGGCTGATCGCTCCGGGTCCGGCGAGCGAGACAACGTTCTGCAACGAAAACTTCTTCAGCATGGTATTCAGATTTGCCGACAGCATGCGCGGGGCGGCATAGCTGCCGGAACGTGCTGCCATTCGGAAGGTTCCTGCCGGATCGAGTTGTTCCACAATTCCGGCATCACAGCAGAGTTGCCGGAATTGGGCTGCGATTTGAGAAGCAATCGGGAACGCCGACAGCCAGTAGTACAGCGACGGAAACGAGCCGGCGTAACGGCGGCAGGAGAAATTACAGATGCGAACCACGCGGCCGTTCTGAACGGTGACGCAGGCGAGGATCAAGCGGTCGTCGCAGGCGTCGTTGGCACATTGCGGCAGCAGGGCATGGCAGATGCAGTCGAGGAGGAGTTGCTCCAGAATGGAGTTCATCTGCTGCACTGCCTTTTGGGTGGCCGAGTAATCGGCGATTCCGAGGGACGATAGTGTGGCCGCCGGAGGGCACACCGGCACGTCGGCGAGCAGGTTGCAGTGAATGCTAAAGGTGTTGTTCTTGATCAGGGCGATCAGCGCCTGCCGCATCCTGCAGCATGCGTCGCGGACGGCGGCAGGCGTACCGTTGGGAGTCGAACCGGCCGTGAGAGCGGCGAGAATCGCGGCCGTCTGCGCTGGGAATTGCGTGTAGAAGTTGACGATCATGGCGCCGCAGTTTTCGAGGTTACCCAGCAGCGTTCCTTGGGTGACCTGGCTGGGATCACTGCACGATTGCGGCTCTTGCACGACGCTGAGCTTATAGCTCTCTCGAATGCGGCTGGGTTCGCATTGAGGCGTTTGCGAGGATCGGGAGGATCCGCATCCGCACCCGCCACCCGTGCCTCCGCACCCGCAGGAACTCGTATTGCGAAGCGGCATCACTCCTCGGGATTCTTTTTCCTGGTACTCGATGGCAATGCACCAGTTGACCTCGGAGTCACTACAGCCGTCGTTTTGCGGCGGTTCATAGGGATCGCACCCAGTCGCGCGCCGCTGCTTGCGACCATTGCAGCAATCCCGGATTGCCTGAATGACGTCGAAGGAGGCCGACTCGCAGACGACAATGTCATTTCCGCAGGAATCGATCGCATAGCCAGGCTGCACGGTCACCATGCCGCTGTTACAGGCGTTACACACGACTTCCAACCCGCAGACGATGCCGCTGCCATGCAGATAGCGATTGTGCAGGCGACCCTTCGCGCGGACGTAGTCCTGTTCCGAGGTGAAGTCGGCGTCGGTCAGCAACTGGCCGGCGAAATAGCGCGGCCGGTCCAGGCACTGAAGGCCGGTGCAAGAAGAACAGCAGCATGTTTGAGGGTGCGTTTGAGTTGTAGAGGCCATTTCAGTTCTCCTTTACGCGCCGGTTACGGTGAACCAGCTTTCGAACGTTCCCCCGGCGATGAGGTCTCCGGTGGGTGCATTAGGAAGCCAGGGCGCAAGGTGATCGGCGTCAACGGAAATCAACTTCACGTCCCGAACGAAATCGCCTTTTAAGATGACGCGATAGTCGCCGGCTTGCAGAACGCCACTGGCGGGCAGGAATTGCGCACCAATCGCGGTAGCGCCGGGGGGATTCGGGTCTATGGCGATATCGCATGTTCCCGTGCCGGTCATCTTGCGGTTCAGATTCACGGCATGGACGGCTTTGGCGGCAACCTCGCACCAGCAGGTGAGCGCGTTGGCGCCGGAACCCTGATTCTTCGCGAGTACGATGAAGGTTTGCGTGCCGATGTCGACGGATTGAATCGGCCCGTCAAAACCGATTAGCAGACCGGTATCCCGAATGCTGGCCGCGGATATCGTTCCATTGTGTTTCCAGTTGATGCCACAAATGTGAGTTAGGTGCGGCACCAGGCCTGGATCGCCTTTGGGGCCCTGCGGGCCGATGGGACCTGTAAGCCCAATGGGCCCGGCCGGACCGGCCGCACCGGTCAGCCCTATCGGGCCCGGCGGACCTTGCGGACCTGTCTGCCCGGCGCCTGGCCCATGCGACAGGATGCATTCCACCACTTCTGTGAGAAGCGCGGTGCTGGGGAGAATCGTGCGATCGGTCCAGTTGTCGATGCGAGCGTCGGTGACCGCGTCGCCATAAACGTAATCCTTCACGGTCGCCAGCACGAGGCAGTCGCCGTGCGCACAGCACGGGCACGCGTCCAGAACTTTCTTGAACAGGTCGCCGCAGCTCGTCTCGTCGATATCGAGAACCGCAACGCCTCCTGGATCGGACGGTGCGAGCCCGTTGTCGGCAACATAAAGACGTGTTCCGCCGGAAGCCAGCGTGAAACCTCCGGCATTTGCGCCGGCAAGCACAGACGGGCCAACGGCGCCGGGAGCTTTCAACTCCACCTGGTACGCGTTGACCGGCTGAACGTAAGACTCTCCGGCGGGATCGGCATCGCGTTCGAGGACGAACACCCAGTTGCCGCCAGGAGAAGCGACAACGCTGATCGGCGGATGGTCGAATCCGGTGACCGGATTTCCGAGTGGCGCTGTGCGGTCCGGCGGATTCGGGGCATTAGGACGAAACGCAATCAGGTAGAGCGTCTTCGCATCGCCGTCGATCACGGCGAGGTTGTCACCGGCTGTGGTGGAAGCCACGGCAACGGCCGATGGTTTCTCGGTTGTACCCGTGCCTACCGGAATCGGTGTAACCGCCATCGTGGCAAGATTCACCGCGCTGACTGTGGCCTTGCCCTTGTTGGCCGTGTAGAGATAATCGCCGATAGAGTCGATTGCGAGGGCAACCGGATTAGCATCCACGGTGATCGGGGAATGCGGATTGAATGTTCCGGCATCCCAACCGAGCACCTGATTTGCAGCCGGACTGATCGCGAACACACGGCCGTCGGGCGCTACCGCAATCGCAGCCTGCGATGTACCGGCGCCGGTGATGGTCAGCGACTTCGCGGGCAGTTTGGACAGATTCTGGGAATCGAGCACCAGGATTTTGGGGTCGGGATCGCCGAACGTGTGCACCGCGACGTAGACGGTCTTACCATCGGGCGAGACATCCACACCGAGCCCCTTAGAATTCGCGAACGATTGCGCTCCCACAACGGCGTTGTTGGTGGAGTTGAGCGCGTAGAAGTTAGCATCCGACGTCAGCACATAAACCCGGCTCGACGCGGCGTGTACGGCGACGGCCTGCGCCGACGCCAGGTTCAGGGTCGTGTCCCATTGCAGTTCGACGTCGCCGGCGTCGTGTGCCTGGTCGGGAGCGTCGATGATAGCCTCGAACTCGAACGAATCGAGGATTCGGCTGGGCTGGCACGCAGTGTCGTCGCATCCGCATTCGTCAAAGATCGCCGGGACGTTTTCGGTAAGGCATTCCTTGTACTGAATGCAAACCTGGAGTTTGTGCGGCGCGGTGTCGGGTTGCGAGCCTGCGCCGTTTTTGGCTTGCCAGGCCGCCAGGAAAGCTGCCCGAAAATCGAAGAACTCGTCGTGACGCGTGAGAATCTCACGACCGCAGCAGTCAATGGCAATGCCTGGCTCGATGACGACGTACTGGTTCTGGCAGGCCCGGTTCGGATGCTGCTTCACCTTCAAGCCGCATACTGTGCCGTGTCCGTGCAGAGCCTGGTTGTGACGCCGGTCTTTGCCGAGGAAGTACCGCTGTTCGTCGGTGAAATCGCGCTCCACAAGCAGCTTGCCAGTGAAGTAGTGATTCCGTGAAAGCTGCGGAATTTCACACTCTGTGCAGGTCTCGTTTGCCGGATGTCCTTTGCAGCATGCCATATCTTGTGGCGCCTCCTAATTCGTCCTCGTGCTCGACCCGATTCGCGACGTGGCGCCAATCCGCATTGTGGGAGGGCCCGCCTCGACGCCGGCATTGAGAACTGTGTCGTATCCAAGTTTTCCCTTGCCTTCGACGATGCCCGCGGGATACTGCCCCACCACCGTGTCGAAGCCGATGAAGGATTGAATGCCAATGCGGAATCGCGGCCGGACTACGAAGATCTCCGCCTGCGTGTGGGCGGGTTTTCCCATATCCACGATTCGCTGAATTGTTTGCTGCTCGGTCGCCCCGGCTTCGCCAGGCAGCGGTATAAACACGCTGAAGCGGTGCGCCGTGGTCCAGAAAGGATCGCGGAGCGGGTCGGTCGTATCCATGACCTGCGACTCGCCGACGATCATGTGCTGATCGAGTTGCAGGTGATTCACGATGTCGCTACCCCAGAGCGCGGTTTGCGAACCCAATCGGCCCGCGCCCTGAAAAAGCCAGCGCCGCAAACGGAAGTGCTCCAGAATTTGCGGCTCGACGCCGGTGTACAAGCGAAGGTGCAGTTTCAGGCCTTCGCGAGTGCCGCGCAGCGCGTAAAGCCGGTGCGCGTTTTCAAGCAACCGCCGCCGCTTCGGGACCGGCCAGTGCCGATCGAGCGCAAGATCGAGCCACGACGCAAGCCAAGTGAGGAAGTCCACGTCGCCGAGCCCGGCTTTGGCGTCCGCGGGAGTCGCGGCCGGATCGAACCACGCCGCGATATTGGTCAGTTTATGGTCGAATCCTTCCCAAAAGTGATCGAAGATCGATAAGAACTGATCGAGGAACTGGCGGCCCGATTTGTCCTGGCTGAAAACGGCCGGCAAATACCGCAACGATGTCTGACGCGGGAAATAGACGCGCAGCCGGTGGATTGCGGGCGTGTCGGCACTCTCGCCCAGCAGCCCGATGCGCAGCCACAAATACCGGCCGGGCGCGCTCTGGATGAGGCAATCCCATTCACCGTCACCGGTCTGGCTGTCGATTTGTCCAGTGGCCCAGCGGTCTTCGGGTAACGTCAGAATTTCGGTGATGGTCTTGTCGGATTCCGAGGTCAGCGTATCCACCGTAAGCTGGCAGCCGAAGGGAATTGAGGCGCGTATGGCCACGCGATGCCAGACGCATTCGTAAACTCCGCTGTCCAGAGCGTCGGACCAGACCGTGCCTTTGGTTTCGAACACTGGCGGGGCGGGCGGGTCCGCGGCGGGAATCAACGGAAAGCGTCCGGTAATCTCGTAAGGCGTCGTGACCTGCCCGATTTTGCTGCCGTCGCGATCGAGGACCGTGACCACGGGATTCGCCTCTTCAACGACGTAGATCCGGTCTTCACAATCGATCGCGAGCTGAATTGGTTTCGTTAAGCCCGTCCAGGCAGTTTGCCAGCAGCCCCCCGTGTCGAAAACGTGAATCGCGTCATTCTGATAATCGGCAACATAAGCGCGCAGATCGGGCGACAGCACGATGTCGATGGGACGCCAGGAGGAGAAGCCACTAGCGGCTATGCGTTCGACATTCCAGATATCACGCAAGACCAGACCTTTAAGCGCGAAGACCTGGACACGCTGATTGCCGAAGTCGGCGACGTAGAGGTCGTCGCGGCATGAGATCGCGATCGCGCGCGGGTCGTAAAATCGGCGTGGCTCACTGCCCTGGCCGCCGATGCAAGGAAGCGGATGGGAATCTCGCTTGATTTCGAGTGTCGCCTGATCGAGAACATAGGTTCGCCCAAAGCGATCTACAACCACACGTTCAGGGAGAACAGCGCCGGATGAGACGGGCGCCAGCGTCAGATCACCCGTGCGGGGATCCACAACGGTGTTGGTCGCCTGCGCGGTTCGCCAGCCGGCCCGATTGTTCAGCAGTAGGTTTCGTTGCGCCATTCGGTTCACCGGGTTGCGTAGCTCACGCTGATGTCGTGGCCGTTCGAATACAGCAGTTGCCCGTCACAGATCGCGACGTCCTGGCAGGCAGGCTGCTGTTTGCCGTCCAACGTGACGGCGAGGATTCCGTTGAGGACGCGAGAGACACCCGGCGTGCCCAGCACCACCTGCATTACGTCGGAGTAGAAGATCGCGGCGCCGAAGGGCCAGCCGGTTCCGTCCGCGCCTCCTTTAAGCGGATGGAAAAAGTTGGTGAGCGCAGCTTCGACCGCTTCCTGAACCTGCTGCAGGTCGGCCTGGGGACGCACCGAAATCGTGGCTGAAACCTTCACCTGCCGGTACACCGGCGCGACGACATACACTTCCGACGTCAGGAGACGGTGCGCATTCAAGTATGCACAGACGATTTCCAGCGTCACGCGCGAGGGAGTCGGATTGGGTTCGTCGCTGTCGGGAACGACGACCACGGTCACGGCCCCAGGCACCTGGACGCCTGGAAACTTCGGATGCATCAGCGGTATGGCTCGCGAGCGCTCGATCAGTACGCCGGGAGTTTGCTGTGCGAGGAACTCGAAATCTTCCGCGGTTACCGCCCGATTCCTGGCCTTGATCTCGCGGGGCGCGCGCGCCTTCGCCTGATCCACCGTTTCCTCATCCGTGCCACCGGAAGCGGGCAAGAGGTTCGTTACGCTTTGGACGCCGGACAGGTACGTTTGCAGTTCGATGATGGTGTTCGCAGCCGCGTTGCCCGCCGCGCCGCCACCCCAGCGGTACGAGCGGGCCACGATGTTGGAGCTCGGATTCGAGGGGTTGGCCAGCGGAATCCGTCCGTGTTGACCGTCGCCAAACGTGATTTGACCGGAGTTGGGATCGAGCGTGTAATGGGCGTCATTCGGGCCCGAGGCGTAGAAATCATCCACCTGCTTCCAGGCGAGGAACCCCGAGCCTTCGTCAATCTCCAGTTGCAGCGTGAGCACCGGCGAATTCGCAAGCGCGAACGCCTGGTTTGGGGTCCCATTGCTTCCGCCGGCCACTTCGTAATTCACGGTCTGCGCCTGCGTAGCTCGAACCGTATTCGTGAGAATCGACGTAAGCTGCGGCGTCAGATCATAGGCGCTCGAAACAAGCAGCGCGCGGATCCAATACAACACGTCCGGGACACCGCCCAAAGTAGCCGGCTGAACCGCTGCTCCGGGGCTGCGGAAATAGATGTGCCCGTCGCGCGTGAAGGCCCGCGTTTCGTCCTTGTCCAGGACCAGACGCTTCCAGCATTTGCCGTCCCAGTACTCCCAGCGAACAGTCGCGGCCAAGGGCTGCGCATTCAGGTCGAACGAGCAGGTGTGATCGGGCGTTAACGGACCCAGGCCTGCAACGTGCGCCGCAAGATGAACCTGGTCTGTTGGGAACGATGCCGCCGCATCGAAACCGAGCATGAGCGCACTGCCGGGATTGGCGTGCGGACCAAACGGGTAGAACCACTGACCTGCGGCGGCGTTTTTCGTCGTTTGTACCGTATACGAATAGCCGTCGAAAGTCTGCACTGCGTTCAGTCCCGCGCCAATTGCAATCAGCGGCTCATCGGTTTCAAAGACCAATGGCGGCTGGCCGGAAGCGTTCGGCGCCGCGACGCGCGTACCCTGTGGAACTGTCACGCTGACGGCGTCGGGCCGAGACAACGCGAAGGTGAGTTCGGCGATCGCTGGACGTGCCGGCGTGGGAGTGATGCCCACCATTTCGAGAAACTTCACGTAGTTTCTCTCCGGCACCTGGTTGAGCCGGTAGATCACCATTTCGGTCATCCAGGCGAAGAGCTCCAGCATGGCGATGCCAGGGTCGCTCTCGTTGTAATCGGTCCAGGCCGGGGCGTAGCGGGGGATAAGAGCCTTGGCTTCGGCGAGGATATCCTCAAAGCGCCGATCGTCGAGATTGGGTGCGTTCAGTGGCATGGTCAGCCTCCGATCCCTTCCGTGAGGAAGAACGGGTACACCAGGTTCTGCACCACGTTTGTCGAGCGAATCCGGTAGTCCACGCGAATCAGCAACTGGTTCAGGGAAGCTGCGACGGAATCCACGCGAACTTCCTGCACGTCGATCCGCGGCTCAAAGTTCGTCAGGGCGCGGCGGACTTCATGCGCGATGTGGCCTTGCGTTGCTGTGTTGTTGGGCGCAAACACATAGGAGTGAATTCCGCAGCCAAATTGCGGGCGCATCTGGCGCTCTCCCGGCGCAGTGGCCAAAATCAGCCAGATCGACTCCTGAATCTTCTGTTCGGCGCGTGAGAACGAAATTCCGCCGCGCGGGTTCACGCGAATCGGAAATTTCCAGCCAGTGCCGAGGAAGTCTGTCTTCATGCGCTTATACCGGCAGCGAATTCGCAATCTGCTGCAGCTCTTGCAGGACGAGCTTCAGCTTCTCGATCGCCTGAAGGGGATCCTCCTGGCCCGCGATGGTCGCGAGCGACGGCATCTTGAGCTGTAAGCCGCCGATGCTGCCCAGCAGCGTGAGGAGATCCATCAAAGGCTGCACACCCTGCATCGTGTCGGTCAGTCCGTTCATCGATTTCTCGGCGTTGCTTTGCGCGCAGTTGAGCGCATTCAGCAGCACCGGGTTTCCGCTGGCGCCCGTGAGACTGATGCCGATCTGAAAGTTATAAATGCTCATGAAGGCGTCAATGAAGCAGGTCAGGTAGGCGATGATGATGCGAAGCACAGCCGCGATCAGCTTGCCGATGCCGAGCGGCGTCAGCATGATGAAGCACTCGGCCAGTTCCTCGATGGCCTTCACCACGTCGCCGACCTTGCTGAGGTCAGGCAGGCTGGTGATCAGCTCCTTGAGAGCCATGATCACCTTGAGAATCCGCAGAATGCATTCCATGCTGGACAGCATGGGAACCACCTGAATCAGGAGGCTGTGGACGATCTCGCAGTCCTTCGGCAACCCCTTCGACATGTCGGTGATGGCTTTTAGAGCACCGCCGAACGGCAGAGGAATCTCGAGCTTTTTCGGGTCAGGCAGCGCCCCGATACAGAGCGGCAGATCGAGTTCAATAGCCATGGCTCTAGATGTCTCCCGATGTGATCACGACGCGGCGGCGATTGATGAAGACGTGCGCGCCTTCGATACTCACGGTGCCCACGCTGCGGATGAGAATCTCGGCATTCGACAGCTCGATGAAATTTCCGTGTGCATCTTTGATGCGGATGTAGCCCTTGTCGCCGTCCTGGACGCCCGGGTCGTACAGCTCGATCTCGTGCCCGTTTACGGAGTGAATCAAGCGGCGTTGTGGGTCGGTGGCCGGCGGTTTGTCTTTACCGTTCCAGATAAAGCCGATGATGTAAGGGTGGTTCACGTCGCCGTGTTCAAAGGCCACCAGCACCTCGTCTCCGACCTCCGGCATGACCCACGAGCCACGGCCCCCACCCGACATCAAAGTCGCCACAGGCGCCCAGTAGCCCTGCGTCTGGCCTTCGCCGACCCATGCATAGTTGATGAGCACCCGGCCGATACCGTCGGGGTCATGAACATCCATCACGATGGCCGGAACCACTCCACAAATCTGGCTCACGCGGTTGCACCCTCCCCATTCACGCGATGTGCCGTAAACGATGTCCGATAACCCGCGTCGCCGATCGTATGCGTCGTCTCTTCGACAAAGTAGGTACCGCCAAAAACCGGGCCGATATTCTTGATCACCACCTGCCGGCCGGCACGCAAATCCGGCAGACCTACCGTCGTGCCAGACGCTTTCACCATCTCGTTGAGTTGATTTCGCATCGTATTCCGTCCGTGGTCTTTCGCCTCGCCGACCGAGCGCACTGGCTTATCCGTGATAACTTCCTCGCGCCCTTCGATCAGGTCGGCGATCTTCTGGAGGTCTGCGTTGATGCCGATTTCCTTAAACAACACCGAGGCGGTGATGTCACTACCGGTCTTGCGATCGCGGGCGTGCACGGTCACTTTCCCAACTTGATTGGCAGTGCTGAGGGTCGGCCGGAAATCGATGAGGGACGTTCCCCACCCCAACTCATACGTGACGTTGCGAACCTGCTCGGAAGGCTTGAAGCTCAGAATGTCCTTGCCAGTCGACGGATCCACACCACTGATGAAGAGCGCATAGCTGTTGCGCCGGGCACGCTCTAGCAGGAACAGGATGTCGAACTGGTTGTTCATGGCGATGTAAGGCTGCGGGGTCTCATGGTCCGCATAGGACGGGTCGCCGTCGAAGATCAGATCCAGGCCGGGTTTGTTGTCGGTGACCGGGCTCTCACAGATCTGCTTGACGACCTCGGTGTCGCGCCAACCCGCCGGCGACGGCACACCCGGAGATTTATCGTTCCATGACCACGTATGCTGCTTCTTCTTGAATTTTGCGAGACTGTTCTGGGCGCTTACGGTGAGCGTTAGAGAGCCGGACTCTGAGAACGCTGGACTGATACTCGAGATCTCGCCGGACATCATCACCCTGTCGTTTTTCGTTTTTCCCTGGTAGCCCATGACCACCTGGAAAGTTTGTCCGGGGTCGAAAACACCGTCGTTCTGGCTGCTCGAACTGGGATAGTACTTGGGCTTCATCAACTTCGCATCCCAGTTGTTGACGGTGAGAGTGACGGAATCCAGATCCCCATCGCGGTCTTGATAGCTGACTTGCATCACGTCCCAGATCACATCCGCGCCGAGGTCGCGGCCGGCGACCTTGATCTGAAAGTGGGGAACGTAGAAGTCCTCGCCCTGGGCCCAGATTGGAGTGGTTGCGGTTGCCATCGTATGAGCCTCAACGCAGCGGCGGAATCTCCAGGACATCACCCGGCTGAATGGCGAGCGGGTTCGTGATTCCGTTGTTGTCCGCGATGGCGCGCCACTGGGTCGGGTCGTCGTAGTGCGCGCCAGCGATCCGGCTCAGCGTGTCGCCTTGCTGCACCACGTAACTGTGCGTGCGATCCGGCGACTGCAGACCCAACTCGTTGACCTGTTGCTCAACGGTCTTGTATTCCTTCAGAGTGACCGTGAGCTTCGCACGCAGGGGAGCCCCTTCCGGGCTGAACAACAGGAACTGTTGCCGGACGTTCTCAATGATGCCAATGAAGCCGTTCGAGCGGTTCTGGCTCCAATACAACCCGTTCATGTTCGAACCGGGGAAATTGGAATACGGACCCCAGGTGAGGCGGACCACCGGCGGCGCGTGCCGTTCCTGGTCGATCTTGATCATCTGGTAGAACAGGTCGGTTTGCTGCGTCACGGGAACGACGTTGTCGCCGGCCGTGGCGCTTTCCGTGGAGTCGAAAAAGAGTTCAACCGACAATGTCTCGGCCTGCCCGCGAACGAACTGCAGGATGGGCGAGTCCAGGCCTGGGATCGGAATCTCGGTGGTATTGACAGCTTTACTCAGCGTGAATTCCGTGGGATTGAACTGCACCTGTAGCGACGGAAACTCCGCGTTCCCGTGGGTGTCCAACCGTACGAACTCGGCTTTGATCAATTGCGGCATTGAATCATTTCCAGTTGGGCACCTGGCGGGCGGAGACTTTAGGCCGCAGCGCGCGCTCGTCGTGCAGTCGCTGTTCGAGTTCGTGTGCCTCGCGCAGGCGCTTCATGACGATGCACACGATGCGCTCTACGACGGCAGGATCGAGTAATGCCTGCGAATCGGTCGCCCGAACGGTACTGCTGATTTCCCCGATTTCAACGTCCATCGTCAGTCTGTTCCTTTTGGACAGGCTGAAGCCTGTCCCACCGTCTTTCAGGCATCCTAAATTCCCAAAGAAGCCATCTGCAGGCCCTCGTGCGCGATTTCGAGCTCTTCGATCGCGAGCTGGTTCTGTCCCGCGTTCATGGCCGGACCGGTCCATTTCACCGGCAAGCCTCGCGTAAAGGTCCAAACGCGAATCGGCCGCTTCCGATCGTCCTGCAGCGTAATCACGCCGTCGCGGCGGCTTCCCTGCCCCGTGACAAATCCGAAGTGCCATTGCCACAGGTCGCCCGACATCACCACACCGCGCTTGAGGTGAATGTGCCCCCACGTGATGCGGGTCGGGAATTTCAAGCTGGTGCCGTTGTTGCCGCCTTCGCGGTATTCTTCAATCTCCAGAGTCGAATCGAGGCCGCCGCACTCGCTGAATCCGGCCAGAGGCGCCCGTTGGATGGGCATCAAGGCCGCGGCCAGGATGCTGCTCGCGTCGATCAGCGTCACCGTGAAGTTGTATGCCAGGACCGGGTCGATGCGGCTCATTCCGTGACCCCCAGGCTGTCTTCCGTTCGCCCGATCCGGAAGATGAGGAACTCCGACGGCGCGGAAACTGCCACCCCGACTTCCGCCAGCAATTGTCCGGCGGCGGCGAGTTCCGGAGGATTATTTGACGCATCGCAGGTGACGTAAAACGCGTCCGCCGCCGTCGTGCCCGGCAGGGCTCCACGCTGCCACAGCGTTTCCAGAAAACCCGCGATCGTCCGCGTCAGCGCCTGCTGCAATTGGAAGTCATTTGGCTCGAAGACAGCCCATTGCACGGCGTCTTCGATCGATTCCTCGATCATCATCATGAGCCGGCGAACATTGACATATCTCCACAGCGCGTCGCTCGAAACGGTCCGGGCGCCGTACAGCAGCAGGCCCCGTCCTGGGAAGCTGCGAAAACAATTGATCCCCAGGGGGTTGAGGATGCCCTGCCGTGCACCGTTGACGTCCACGGCCAGGTCCTGGGCCCAATAAACGGGTTGGTTCGCGGGCGCCTGCTGAACGCCTTGCGTCAAGTCGGTCCTGGCAAAGATGCCGGTTACGTGTCCGCTCGGCGGTATCGATCTGACGGGCTGCGTGGCAGTCTGCAGCGGGTCAAGCACGACGATCCACGGGAAGTATAGCGCCGCATACTTCGAATCAAATTGCTGTCGCCAGACCTGAATTTCGCCGAAATCGTCAGATGGAGGCGGATCGAGGAGCGCCATCCGGTACCGCATCGTTTCGCAATGCGTCACGAGGGCCTGCTGAACGCGTGCGATGTCAGCCAACGAAAAGCTGGGAATTTGTTCCTGAATGGAAGACTGCTGTATCAGAGTCGGCTGCGGGATACCACACGGCAGGCACGGATTTGGCGTGGGCGGCGGCAGAGGCGCGAACTCGACCGGAGGCACGGCCTGCATCAGAATGTCCGGAATCGCTACCGAGAACACCCCCAGGTCCAGTTCCAGCGCCCGAAGTCCTAAGCGCTGGTCCGATGCCGGGTCGCCGGTGAAGTCCTCCGCCTGGAGTGCCGCGGTTCCGTCGCGTCCGGCAACCAGCGTCGCGTTGGCCGGGACCGGCAGCCGCGCCGGGAATGGTGACGGGGATTGCAGGTCCTGAACGCGGATGTAGTTTGACGATTGCGTAGCGTTGGGAACGTAGTTCGCGCTTTCCGGCACCAGCGATAACCCTTCGTAGGTTTCCCGGAGCGTGCCGCGTTGCGAGACGCCGAGCGAAAACTCGATCGTCTCGAAGTAAATGGGGTTCGTGAGAATGTATCCCGGCTCGAGAGGCACATCCCAGACGAGCCGCTTGGCGGCGCCATCCACGGACGCGACAGTGTGCCAGGCGACGAGTGCCGGCGCGGGCGACTGATCCTGAAACACCTTGACCAGCGCATGCTCCGCAAAACCAACTACCGTTTCGACCCGCGAAGCAGCCGTGGTTTGAACGACGCCGGCGAGGGTCTTCGTGGCGGCGCGGTTCGTCTGCGCGACACTGACCGAAATCTGATTTCCCCACGCCCCCGGGCTCTGCGCCGAAACCTGCAAAGTCGGCTGACCGGCTCCGTCGAGCAGCACACCCGAAGCGGCGGATGCGCCGGTACTAAACTGGATCGGGTTCGTGAGATCGAATGCCGGTGACAGCGGATTGTTCCAGATCAGCCGGCGCGCCAGTGGATCAACGCCACTCAAAAGCAAGTCCTGCTCCAGACCGGGATCCTGGCTCGCCGAGACCACGGCGCCCGCGACGAATCCGTCGGTGGATTGCGCCACCGAATAGGACCGGTCCGAGGGCTGCGCGGCCGCAGTGTCCAATGCCGTGCTCACGACACCGGCAGCAACCCGCACTACGTGGCATTCCACCCCGCCGTTCTCAAAGAACGCCTTGACGGAATAAGCGAGGAACGGCCCATCGAGAAAACCGCCGAATTGCGCTTCAAACTGCGCCCAGGAATAGATCGGCGTTGGCGTGTTCAACGGCCCGCGCGCGGCTACTCCAACGAACGCGGCAACGTCGGTGCGAACCGCCGGAAGGCGCTTCCGTCCCGAATCGACGCGTTCGAAGTACAGCCCGGGCGTGAGCAGCGTTGCCATGCTATGCCAGGGTCACCTGCTCGGCGCAGATCTCGATCGATTCCACGGCGACATCGTTGCTCGTGGCGTTCATTGCCGGGCCTTCCCACTTGCAAATGAAGCCGTTCTCGAACTGCCAACGCAATACATCGTTATGCTGCTCGTCCTGCAGAATGATGGCTCCGTTGCGGCGGTCCGTGATGCCGTTGAGGACGTTCTTGTACCACTTCCAAAGATCCTCGTTGGTCGTATAGCCACGCTTCAAGGTGATGTTCGTAAACTTGCGCAGCCCGGTCAGCTTGCGCACATGCAGCGACATTTCGTTGCCTTCGCGGTAGTCGACGGCGTCGGTCGTCATGGTCAAGCCGCCGGCCTCGCGGAAGCCCGCTACCGCCGTGTTATCGATTTCCACGCGAAAATTAAATCCGCGAAATGGATCTATCCGTTGACCTGTAGCCATTGTTGTTTCTCCTCATAGTTCCTATACGGAAGGAGCTTGCACCGTTTGACCGATGCGGATGATGACGAACTCCGCGGGTTTCACGGGCGCCACACCTACCAACACGATGAGCCGGCCATTGTCGATGTCATCCTGAGTCATCGTTGTCTGGTCGCATTTCACGAAGAACGCCTGTTCCTGCGTCGCGCCCATCAGCGCGCCATCGCGCCACACGGTCACGAGGAAATTCGAGATGCTCTGCGTCACCCGGGCCCACAATTGCTGATCGTTCGGCTCAAACACGGCCCACTGCGTGCCGGCATCAATCGACGCTTCCAGGAAGATGAACAGCCGCCTCACATTGACGTACTTCCATTCGTCGAGCGAGGTGATGCAGCGTGCTCCCCACACACGCAATCCGCGGCCCTGATGCGTAAAATCGCGGAGTACATTGATGTTGTTCGGCGGGGGATTCAGGATGTCCTGTTCGGCCTGGTTCACGATCACCTCCAGGCCCAGAATTCCATTGATCACTTCGTTGGCCGGAGCCTTCTGAACCCCGCGCGAGTCATCTACCCGCGCATAGATGCCTGCCATGTGTCCGCTCGGAGGAACATTGATGTCGAGTGACGTTAACGGATCGCTGATGACGAGGCGCGGATAGTATATTGCGGCATACTTGGTGTCGTATTGGTCCCGTTGCAATTGAATGTCGTTCAGGTCCGGTGCTAAATCCTCCGGTTTCGGATTCGGATCGAGAATCGCGAAGCGGTACTTCAGCAGTTCGCACTGGTCGATCAGCGCTTGTTGCACAACCTGTGAAGCAACGCCCGGCGCGGCAATGATACTGATTTCAGGAATATCTATGAGCGCCTGGATGCCGGTCCGGCTTCCCGGGCCATTGTCCGTGCCGACGAAGTCCTGGTCGACGGGCTTTACCCCATCGCTTCCCTTGCCAAGAGCAATGTTCAAACCATTATCGGGAGCCGGGAAGAAGTTCGGATCGGTGCCGCCGGGCGCCGATGTGTCAGGAATGCTGATGAGGCCAGAGCTGTTGTTGATGATGGATTTGTAGAAGTGTCCAGGGATGTTCTCGAGAGTCAGACTACGGAACTGCTCGGTCACACCGTTGTAGCTGACCGTGAGAGAAAACTCGCAAACCGACGCGATCGTGGTGGTGGCGGCTCCCTGGGGGTCCAGAGAATGTGTCGCGAGCGGCGCCGCTAAGGTGCTGGGATCGAAGCTTACTATGACGCCATTGATCGCGGCCACTCGGCCGGTCACTTTGTGTTGCCCCCGATCGAACTCAACCCAGGCTCCGACATAAAAGCCCGCCGTCGTCCGGAGTTGCACGTCTTGTGCGTCCACGACCGCGACCACTTCCGCGCGAACCGCCGTGGTTTGGGTCGGCGTAATAGTGATCTGGTTGCCCCAGGAACCGGGATCCGCCGCATTGATTATGATGCTGGTGAGCGGCGACGCCAGGACCTTCAGCACAGTTGTGTACTGCGCCTGGAAAACCGATCCCGCCCCGAGAGCCGGGGTGAAAGTGATGATGTTGGTGTTGCGGTCGTAGGCCGTAATCTTGAGGGGTGGTGAACTCGTGCTGATGCCGTTTTTCACCTGGATCAGTTGCACGTGGTCATCGGCTTGAAGATTGCGGAGCGTGACGAGCCGTGCATGTGTCAGGTCGCTCGCGGAGGTGTCGGTCGCGAGCCGCGTTACCAGCCCTCCGGGCGTCGTATCCGTGGCGGTCCCGTTGGTGTCACCCGGCACGCGGCTGATGTAGAGCCGCTTCCCGCCGTTAATGAAGAAGCCGTTCACCGCGTGGGGCAGATGATTCAAGCCCAGGAACTCCGGGCCGAAATCGAAATATCCGCCGAACGCGCGTTCGAATTCCGAAAAGCTCGTGACCAGCGTCGGCAGCCCGGCGACTGGTCCGCGAACGGTGACTCCGACAAAACCCGCCGTGCTGGTGCTGACGCCTTCAATCGGCTGTACGCCGTCTTGTTCTTCAATGTAGACGGCCGGTGAAAGATACTCTGGCATCGAGATGTTTCTCCTTTTCGTTAGGCGAGCCGGAAATCCACTACATTCACCGGCTGATCAAAATCGAGCGAATATGTTTTGAGCTGATCGGCATACCCTGCGGCGGACACGTCCAGATCCAGGCTGACAACGCCGCCAAACCCGTCGAAGCGATAAAAACCCGAGGCGTCCGTCAACGCGCCAGTCAGCGCGTATTCGGTGGCGGATCCGTCGACGATTTCAAGGGTGTCCGCGGCCAGCGCGCTATTCAGCAGAAGCAATCCATCGCCAGGCTTTGCGGACCCGGCCAACGCGGCGTTTGCTCCTACGGCCCCGGCCGCGACGGGTTGGACGACCGTCCCGGCGGCAAAACTCCGATAGAGCGGCGCGTTCAACAGTACCTGGCCGGGCCCGGGCCCCAGGCCGGCCACCACCACGTATTCGCCGGCGATCGCCGGCCCCAGCGACAGTACACTGTTCGCCGCCAGTCCCGACGTGTCGGCAACCTGAATCGCCGAGGTTCCGCCTCGGGCTGCCGAAGTCAACTGCGTCGCGGCTCCCCAGAGGTCGAGCTGCCGCTGCTGTATCATTACGCCGGCGGCATGGCTAAAGTGAACCGGCGTGCGCAGCGCGACCACATTCGGGGCCGTAATGTTCACCACAGCGGCGTCTATCGGAGCACGAGTGTCCAACCGCACCACTCGTCCCTGTAGCCGTACGGGTGTGCGGGACAGCGCCAATGTTCCAGCGTTGACGGGAAATACGGCATCCGCGGGAAGCGCGACCGCCAGCGTAGCCGATTCGTATCCAGGCGCTGAAAAGGTCAGGGTAATCGTCGTAGGCAGCGTGATCGCTTCGGGGAACCCCGCCGCGACAAAGAATCCTCCCGAAGCCGCGCGCGCGGCCACGTCGGGACGATCGGTTGTGACATCGAAAGCAACCTTCAGTGCCAGGTTCGCAGTGGCGTCCCATAGCGCACCGGCGACCAGCACGACATAAACGCTGGCGCGGTCGTCCGTGACCGAGTACTGCCTGACGTCCGTGTCGACCACGTAAGTTGCGCTCACACGATCTCCGCGTAATCGGCCTGCCGAACTTTGACGGGCGATACCTCGATCGGCTCGAGGTCCGAATCGATATTCACAACCTGCACTTCATAGGTCACCGAGACCCTGTATGGCTCTTCGAGTGAATGCCAGATCCGCGTGAGTTCTTCCAGCGTGAGAGTTTCGAACACGACACGAAGTTGCTCGGATGAGCCTGCCAATGAGTCCTGCAAGTCCGCGCCCTGCAGGCTGGCATGATCGTTCAACGCCTGCATCGCTCTTCCGAGCAACACCTGTAAGTCGCCGGGCTGCGCGGAGATTGGGGTGATGAGGTAGTACAGATGAATCGGAAGCGGTTGAATTACGCGCTGGTTCGGGGCTGGGCGCGCTCCGGGGCGATTAAGCATGTCCGGGTCGCGTGTGACGCGATACAACCACAGCGAGACAACGGGGGTCGTGCTCTTAGCCAGTTCCTTTGGCGATCTCAGTTCGATCGGTACCCCGCTTAGCTGCGCTTCGGTACTCTCCGTGATCGCCTGCCGAAGGACTTCCTTGAGGGTATGGCTTACAGCTCGGATTGCGGTGAAGTCGCTCATAGGCCGGCCGCTCTACGCCTCCGGGACGGAGCCGTGGGAGGCAACATAGTCTTCGAGCGCGCGCTCCAGCACCGCTGAAAACCGCTTTGCATATGCGGGGCTCGTGACGATACGCAGCGCCACCTGGGGCGCGTCTTCTCCCGGATAGTATTGGCCGAAGTCGAGAACGAACTCGATCGCGTTGTATCCGACATTGAGGCAATTGGCATACTGTCCAAACAATCCACGGGCATTGGGGAGATCGTCCATCTAGTAAATGCTCGGCGTCACGGGTCAGGACGGTGGCACATGGAATGCCAAATCCCTGGCAGGCGCAATGGCGCGATAATTCACGTTTCGGCAGTGCGCTTCTAATCGGTGTTACAGCGACTCGAGGGGTTTGTGACGATGGAGTTGTAACAGCTGTATCATTCACGAGGTGAGTTTCAGCCCGATGCCTTCTAATTCACCACGTGTTGGAAAACATTCACGCGCCGCGGGTCGTGGAAGTGTGAAGCAGCGGTTTCGCCTGACTTTGGAAGCTTACCGCGAACGCGCAGGCGAAAGCGCCCCTGCGCCATCTTCGATTCCACCCACCTTTGTAAACCGGAGGTCCATCGCGACAGAACAAGAACCTGCACTGCGCCGTTATGCGGTCTGGGTTGCCTCGCGATCGAGATGCGTTTGTTGTGACAGTTGGTATTTCGTCATTTTGCGGTACAGCGTCATCCTTGACCAATTCAACGTGCGCGCGGCCTCACTCTTGTTCCAGTTCGTCGCGAGCAGTGTGCGAAGCAGGATACCTGACTCAGCCTCGCTCTCCGCTTCTCTGGTTCCTGCCAGCCTTTGCTCGAGCGCCTGTGGAAGGTGCAGTTGATCCGCGTTATCGGTCAGATGAATAAAGGCCGATTCCAGCACATTCCGAAGCTCCCGCACATTTCCGGGCCAATCGTAACTTGCCAGCCAACGGAGGCTTCTTGGCGACAGGGTGCGAACATTACGTTTAAATGTCACATTCATTTCACGAATAAAACGATGTGCGAGTTCGGGCAGGTCTTCGCGGCGCTCACGCAGGGGTGGCAGTTTGACATGCGCGACGCTTAGCCGGTAGAACAGGTCGGTTCTGAATCCATCGCCGGAAGCGAGCGACTCGGAAGAGCGGTTAGTGGCGGCGATGATACGGATATCGACCGCCGCATCCTGGCGGCCACCCAGTCGCTGCACCCTTCGCGTTTCGATGCAACGGAGAATCTTGGCCTGGGCAAAGGGGCTCATATCGCCGATCTCATCGAGAAAGATGCTGCCCCCGTCCGCATTCTTGAGCGCGCCGTCACGAGCAATCGTCGCGCCCGTAAATGCGCCACGTTCGTAACCGAAGAGCTCGCTTTCAATGAGCGAATCCGGCAACGCTGCGCAATTGATACAAATCATCGGCTTGTCGCGCCGGGTGCTCGATCGATGGATCAACTGCGCCACGAGTTCTTTACCGGTGCCGGTTTCGCCGGTGATGAGCACGTTGCTGGGAGAAACGCCGATACGGCGGGCGTAAGTCCTGAGGGCTTGCATCGCGGCGCTGCTTCCGACGAGGAGGTCCTCGTCCGCAGGCCCGCGGGTTCGCGTATTCATCGGTATAATCTCTGGTGACAAACAACGCGAAAGCGCTTCAAGCAAATCAGCATGAAGATGCTCGCACCGCACATATCCCCGGCAACCGTTCCTCCAGGCGTCGATGGCTAGTTCCTCTGAGGCTTGGTTACGGATGAAGATGACCGGCAGCTTTGGATGGTCAGACCTGAGTCGGGCGGCCGTTTCAATGGAATCAGTGAGTGCTGCTAACGGGCAAGGTGGCCCTTGTGAAGTAACCAGCTTCACAGATAAGCAGCTCAAGCACTTCTCCATCCGGAAACTGATAGCCCTATCTTGAACTGCGTTGAAAATCGTCAGTTCCCCCACACTTCTCTCCAATAAGCAGCCGGAATGATGCTTGTGTGGGTCAAGCGTATCACAATATGAAGGCGAAATCGGAACATAAATTTACTGAGCCGATCGTCGAGTTTTGCATCTTTCCGGGTGGATGGGCGGAAAACCGGTGAGTTCACCCTATACCGAGAGAATTTTGGACTTGTTCTCACGCGCATTACGCGAAGATCGCCGCAAATTTGACAAGTGGAAAGCTACAAACGCGTCACGATGCGGTCTCAAGCTGCGCCGCGAAGACACCAGGTCCCCAAGCTCGCGTAAATTGGATAAGAAGGAGAACGGACATGGCTTCTGCTCAAGAACGCATCACGATTCACCCACTCACGGAGCGCGCCGCATGGAAAGAGCTCGAGCGTCACGCCGGAGAGGTCCGGATGAAGCATCTTCGCGAGCTTTTTGCCGCGGATTCCGAACGAGGTCAGCGGTTCACGTCCGAAGGTGCGGGCATTTATCTCGATTACTCCAAGAACCGCATCACAAGCGACACCATCCGCATGCTTTGCCGGTTAGCAGAGGAGTCCGGTTTGCGGGAACGAATCGAGGCCATGTTCCGCGGCGAGACGATAAACACGACAGAAAACCGCGCGGTGCTTCACGTGGCGCTGCGGGCGCCCCTCGGGACATCAATCGTTGTGGATGGGAAGGATATCGTTCCTGAGGTTCATGAGGTGCTTCAGAGGATGGCTGGGTTTTCGAACCGCATCCGAAGTGGTGAGTGGCTGGGCCACACCGGTAAGCCAATACGGAATGTCATAAACATCGGCATCGGCGGTTCCGACCTGGGACCGGTAATGGCTTATGAGGCGCTCAAGTATTACAGCGATCGCTCTCGGACGTTCCGCTTCGTCTCGAATGTCGACGGCACCGATTTCGCGGAAGCGGTTCACGATCTTGACCCTGCGGAAACGCTCTTTATCGTTTCGTCGAAAACGTTCACAACGCTCGAAACCATGACGAACGCGGAATCAGCGCGCGAATGGTCGATGAAGGCCTTCGGCGGCGACCGGGCTTCTGTGGCACGACATTTCGTCGCGGTTTCCACGAATGCCGCGGAAGTATCGAAGTTCGGCATCGATACCGCCAATATGTTTGGCTTTTGGGATTGGGTTGGAGGCCGTTACTCCATGGATTCGGCCATTGGTCTTTCCACGATGATCGCCATCGGCCCAGACAATTTTCGTGCTCTGTTGGACGGTTTTCACGAGATGGATGAGCACTTCCGAACCGCTCCGTTCGATCGCAACCTGCCGGTTCTCATGGGTCTCCTTACGGTCTGGAATACTGATTTGCTCGGCGCTGAAACGGTTGCCGTGTTGCCGTATGACCAATACCTGAAGAGATTCCCGGCTTATCTCCAACAGTTGACGATGGAGAGCAACGGCAAGCATGTCACGCTGGATGGGAGCAAGGTCACATATCAGACCGGGCCGGTGTATTGGGGCGAGCCCGGGACCAACGGCCAGCACTCGTTTTACCAACTCATTCATCAGGGAACGCGGCTCATTCCGTGCGACTTCGTTGCCTTTGGCCGCCCGCTGAACCCGCTGGGCCATCACCACAAAATCCTCATCGCCAATGTTCTCGCGCAATCGGAAGCGCTGGCGTTCGGGAAAACGGCGGAGGAAGTCAAAGCCGAAGGAACACCCGACTGGCTAGTGCCGCATCGCGTTTTCGAGGGAAATCGCCCGTCCAACACGATCCTGGCGGAACAACTGACCCCAGCGACGTTAGGAAAGCTCGTCGCGCTTTACGAGCACTCCGTCTTCACCCAAGGCACGATCTGGAGTATTGATTCTTTCGACCAATGGGGCGTTGAACTGGGGAAGGTTCTGGCGAAGCGGATTATACCGGAGTTGGAGAGCCGCGAAGAGCCCAGGCTCGAGCACGACAGTTCGACTAATAATTTGATCCAACGCTTTCGAGGGGGCAAGTAGACCGCGTCACTCTTCCCGCCAAGAGCATAGCTTTAACCAAAAGGATTGGACAGGCGGTTTTCGTCTGTCCTTTTTCGGCGAAGTCCAAAGGCAGGCTGAATGCCTGCTCCACCCTTCCAAATTCTCCAAATCGTCGCGGGACGCAAAGGACCAGAGGCTGTGTAAAACCCGCGGTCCTGAGACAATCGGGCTGATGAGTCGTTTACGGTATCGCATCCCGATCTGCCTACTCGCGTTCTTTCTGGAGACGATCGCTCATAGCCAGCCAATTGCTATATCCGCGGGAACCCTGATCGATCCAGCCAGCGGAGAAGAAAAACGCAATCAGGTTCTTCTGATTGAAGACGGAAAGATTAAGGAGTTTGGTCCGTCCGTAAAAGTCCCCGCGAACGCCTCCCGGATCGATCTCTCCAGCGAGACGGTGCTGCCAGGGCTGGTGGATGCGCATACCCATCTGCTCGCTACAGTCGATCCCAAATGGGACCTTGGCGATTTCTGGATTATGGCGATGCAGCGGCGCGCGGGATTCCGGATGGCCCAGGGCGTCAGGCATGCCAAGGAAATGCTCGAAAGCGGGTTCACGACTGTACGGGACGTCGGAAACGCCGGCGACTACCTGGATGCCGACCTGGAAAAAGCAATCCGCTTTGGCATCATCCCCGGTCCAACCATGATTTTTGCAGGACGCATCATCGCACCGTTCGGCGGCCAGTTTTGGGACACACCGGCGGATCGCAAGCTGCTGGAGAACCCGGAATATCGCTTCGCCGATTCGCAGGATGAGCTGCGCCGGGCCGTTCGCGAAAACATCTACTGGGGCGCGCGCGTCATTAAGATCGTGGTCGACGGTCAAAAGTACGTCTATTCCGCCGACGACATCCGTTTCGTCGTTCAGGAAGCCCAGCGTGCCGGGGTTAAAGTGGCGGCGCATGTGCAGACCGAGCGCGGCGCCAGAGCGGCCATCGAAGCCGGAGTCGCTTCGATCGAGCATGGATGGGTGCTCAGTGATGAAGACCTGGCATTGGCCAAGAAGAACCATGTGACTCTCGTGAGTACGGATTTCACGGTCGCGGAGCTCATCGCCAACGGCATGGAACCCGACGCTGCAAAGCGGACCCACGAGCGTTATGTCGCAAGGCTGAAGCGGGCTTCGCTGGCAGGCGTAAACATCGTGTTCGGTACAGATATCATGTCCGACATCAAGGGCAAGACTCGGGGCCAGGCTGCCATGGACTACGTCGATAGCTTCACTGAAGCCGGCGTGGGTCCGATCGACATTCTTCGCGCCATGACGAGTCGTGCCGTCGATCTGCTGGGGGTCGCCTCCGAGCGGGGCGCGCTGGAAAAGGGGATGGCCGCCGACCTGGTCGCAACGCCACTCGACCCTCTCCGCGATATCAATGGATTAAAGAGCATCGATTTCGTAATGAAGAACGGCGAAGTCTGGCGCCGGCGCTGACCCTCATGCAGATTACCGCTGCGATCACTAAGCAGGCGGGTGTCAGCCTGGAATGGTACCCACTACGACGCCCAGAAACAACTGGAACCCCGCCACTTCAGAGGTTGCCATTTCCCGTCCTTTTTCTCGAGGACGTGAAACCCGCCGCCTCCACAAAGACCGCCGCAGTGGTGTCCGATGTAAACCACCGCGACGGTCTTCTCAGCGTTAAAGCCCACGGCAGATAGCTCCACCCATCCGACCGAGTGGTAGATCTTCAAAACGTTCGATAGCTGTTCAGCGGGAACGATCTGAAAAAGCGGCTGGATATGGAACTGGCCCCTCAGCAGCCATTGTTTCTGGTTGACCTTCACGTAATCCGCAATCGCCGGCCCGACCAATTCCTTCGAGCTAGCTTCCGGCTCCAGGCAGATCTTGTACGGTTTTGTTTCAGCCTGAAACACCAGCGGATCCGCATGCGCAGCGGTGATCATCCAGTCTTGCGGAAGTAAGGCTGAATACACCTCGTAAGCCTCAGGTACCGTGTATGGCTCAGGGGACGGCGGCGTCTGGCACACCACTGCCGCCGCGAAAAGCAGGGGCGTCAGTCTTATCAGAGTGCCCATTTGACCTAATGGTATCGTCGCGATTAGCCGTTGGTAAGCGGCCCAGCGGCAGCGCACGCCGCGCCGCCTGGCTATGCCGCCTCCGTCAAGTGATCCCCACAAGCAATTCCCCAACGAGGCCGTCGGCGATGTCCGCCGATACGCTCTTGCAGGCGAGGGAAAAGACACGTCAGGCCCACTGCGTTCCGAGAGAACGAGTTGTTGGCCGTACCGGATGGGCTTCGTAAACGAACATAAGCCCGGCATGCGATTCTAAGAGTCAGTTTGACAACATGAGTTCTTCCAAGCTTACTCGCCGCACCTGGCTCACCGGAGCCGTCGCGTTAAGCGCAGAACTGGGTGTCCCGCGCTTGCAAGCAGCCGCGGAGCCGCTCTCGTGGACCCTTCGCGAGGCAACCGACGCCCTCGCGAAAGGCTCCATTTCGTCCGAGGAGTTGACGAAGCTGTGCCTGGCCCGAATCAGCAAGGTTGACCGCCAGCTCAATGCCTTTATCACACTCGACGCGGAAAATGCCCTGGCACGCGCCCGGGAATGCGACCGCAAGCGAAGAGCCGGTCGAGTAGCCAGCCGGCTGCACGGCGTTCCCATAGCGCTGAAAGATAACATCGACACTGCCGGCCTTCGCACCACCGCGGCGGCACAGGTCTTCAGAGACCGCGTGCCCGCTGAAGACGCCGAGGTCACCAGGCGTCTCAAGGCTGCGGGCACGGTAATGCTGGGCAAGCTCAACCTGGATGAAATGGCCTTCGCCGGCACTGGCACGACAGGCTGTTTCGGCCCCGCACACAATCCCTGGAACCTGGACCGAATTACGGGCGGCTCATCGGCGGGCTCCGCTGCCGCGGTGTCTGCCGGACTCTGCTTCGGATCGGTCGGCAGTGACGACGGCGGATCGGTCCGCATCCCTGGGGCGCATTGCGGTGTCGTCGGCTTCAAGACTTCTTACGGGCGTGTCAGCACGCGCGGTGTAGTGCCCTCGGCGTATTCGATGGATACCATCGGTCCCATCGCGCGAACCGTGGAAGACGCCGCGATGCTCCTGCAGGTGCTAGCAGGCTACGATCCCCTCGATGCGATCACGCTGCAGGAGCCGGTATCGGATTACCCGAAGGCCCTGGGGAAACCGATCTCGCACCTCCGTATCGGTGTTCCGCGTGAATACTTCTTCGAGCAGCTACACCCCGATGTCGCAGCGGCGGCCGAGGATGGCATCCGTCTGTTGAGCGGAAAGGTGAAGGAGGTTCGGGATGTGACGCTACCCCGGCTGCATATGGCCGAGCACGGTGACTACGACGTTGAACTGTATCACTATCAAAAGCCCTTCTTCGACAAGTCACCTGAACTCTACCATCCCTGGTCCCAGCGACACCTGAACGAAATGAAGAAGGTCGAGACGGTAGCCTACATCGAGACGCTGAAACGCGTTCGCGAGTGCCGCCGCGACATCAAGCGCATCTTCGAGAATGTCGACATCCTGGTTCTACCGACGATGAGAGAGCCCGCGCCGCTGATCTCGGAGACGATCAACGAAACCCACAAGCGCCCTCCGGGCAATACATCGGTGTTCAACCACTTCGGTACCCCGGCGATCACGGTGCCGTGCGGGTTTTCTAAGGAGGGGATGCCGATCGGACTCGAGATCTCCGGCCCTGCCTTTCAGGAATCCCGAGTGCTTCAGGTCGCCTATGCCTATCAGGAGGCCACTGACTGGCATCGTCGCATCCCATCCTTGTAAGACAGGCTGGCAGCCGGCGCGTGTCACGATTCGTGGAATTATTTCAAGCCTTCCATGCTGACAGTCAACGGCCCCAACACAGATGCGGATAGAGTAGCGATCGAGTTTGAGTCGGGCACCAGCACGGTGAGCTGGCAGCAGGTAGACTGCAATCGTGAAGTGTACCCGCCGTCAATTCGTGCTCGCAGGCGTTCCGCTAATGGCGGCGAGTGGCCAACTGGACCGGCACGCGATCGTTGCGCGACACGACCCGAGGCTGCATGAAATCGATCCGCGAGGGCCTCTCTCGGTCGGAAACGGGGAGTTCGCGTTCACCGCGGATGTCACCGGACTGCAGTCCCTCGGGAGCCTGTACGAATACACGATTCCACTCTGCACGCAGTCGCAGTGGGGATGGCATACGTTTCCGGGACATACGCTTCAGGATGCTGCCCGTCTGCGGCTCGAAATGTTCGACACGTATGGCCGGCAGGTCGGGTATGCCACGTCGAGCGCCGGGCAGGAGGAGTTGTTCAACTGGCTGCGCGAGAACCCGCACCGCCTGAATCTCGGGCGCGTTGCGCTGCTGCTGGATGGACGTCCTCTGGAGGGCGCCTGGATTACGTCCATCGACCAGAGGCTGATTCTGTGGAAGGGAACCCTCGAAAGCCGCTTCAGTCTTAAAGGAAACCTGGTGAGGGTCGTAACGTGTTGCCACCCGAGGCGCGATGGGCTCACCGTTTCAGTGGAATCACCTCTCGTGGCTTCGGGGCGGCTTTCGGTCGGGATCAGTTTTCCCTACGCCTCAACGGCCTTGAACGCGTCGGATTGGAGCGCCCCTCGAAAGCATCAGACTAAGCTTTCCATGTCAGGACCAAACACCGCGATGATCCAGCGGCAGTTGGACCGCGACAGCTACCAGGTCCGTCTACATTGGCTTGGGAAAGCTCAGGCCACGGCGCGCGCAGAACATCAAGTTGAACTCTCCGGGAACCGTCTTGATTTCACCTGTGAGCTCTCCCGCGAACTGCTCGCCGACCCTCTTGATCCGGACGCCGCGCGCCAGGAGACTGAAGCGCATTGGAACAGATTCTGGTCCACCGGGGGTGCCATCGATCTCGCGGGAAGCACCGACCCACGGGCGCCGGAGCTCGAACGGCGCATCGTTCTCTCCCAATACCTGACCGCGATACAGTGCTCCGGTTCAACGCCTCCCCAGGAGACCGGCCTCACGTGCAATAGCTGGTACGGCAAGTTCCACCTGGAGATGCACTGGTGGCACGCTGCACACTTCGCGCACTGGGGCCGCACTCCGTTGCTGGAGCGCAGCCTGGGCTGGTACGAAGCGATCCTTCCCGTCGCGCGCGAGAAGGCGCGAAGGCAGGGATACAAGGGTGTGCGCTGGCCCAAGATGACCTCGCCCGACGGGCATGACAGTCCTTCCAACATCGGCGAACTGCTGATCTGGCAGCAGCCGCATCCCATCGCCATTGCGGAACTCTGCTATCAATCGGCGCCCGTGCGTGGAACGCTCAAACGCTACCGAGATATCGTCCTGCAGTCGGCCGAATTCATGGTGGATTTCGCGGTATTGCAGAATGGCCGCTACATACTCGGACCGCCGGTCATTCCCGCCCAGGAAAACCACCCGCCGCGCGAAACCTGGAACCCGGCTTTCGAGCTCTCATACTGGCGACAGGCGCTCGGCACTGCCCAGCGATGGAGACAGCGTCTTGGCTTTCCGCCGGAACAAAGCTGGGAACAGGTCCGCACGAAATTGTCAGCGCTGCCGGTGGGCGACGGGGTCTACCTGGCCCACGAGAACTGCCCGCAAACCTTCACATCCCGGAACCACGATCACCCCTCGATGCTGGCGGCCCTGGGCGTTCTCGACGGCGAAGGCGTGGACCGCGAGACCATGCGCCGAACCCTGCACAAAGTGCTTCGCGAATGGCATTGGGCGGATACGTGGGGCTGGGACTTTCCCATGGCTGCCATGACAGCGATCCGGCTCGGCGAACTCCAGACGGCAGTCGATTGCCTGTTTATCGAGTCGCCAAAGAACACGTGGCTTCCGAACGGCCACAATTGGCAGCGTCCCAATCTTCCGGTGTATCTGCCGGGCAATGGCGGTTTGCTGATGGCTGCGGCGATGTTGGCCCGGTCGGCGAACGCCCTGCCCAAAAGCTGGCAACTGCGATGGGAGGGCCTGCGAGACGCCTCACTTAATGAGTAGGCACCGTTCTTTTGGTGGCCACAGCCGGCGCAAGCGCAACGCCGGCCAGGAGCAGCACCACCACAAACCACAGTGCGACACGCAGCGTGAAGGCGTCGGCAGCAAAGCCGATGGCCGGCGGACCGGCAAACAATCCGGCCGCCCCCGACATGATGAGAAACGCCATTGCTGCTCCGGTCGATCCATCATGCACACTTGCTGACGCTCCGAAAACCACTGGCACGACAACAGAGCATCCCACGCCCACGATGGCGAATCCAGCGAGCGCGGACATCGGCGCCGCCAACGCCAGGGCCAATCCGCCCGCCGCGATTGCGCTTCCTGTGGCGACCAGTACTCTCGGCGAGAAGCGGTGCCGCAACCCATCGCCGCCGAGCCGTCCGATCGTCATGGTTGTGGAGAATAAGGCGTATCCGAGGGCCGAGCCCCGCAAGTAGAGGCCGCTCCAGTCGGCGATTGCGCCTTCTGCCAGGAAGAAACAGAACGTCAACGCTCCCAGGCCGAGAAGAGCTGGTGTGAGGCGGAGTTTTCCTCGCGATTGTGGCGCCGAATCCACGTGTCCGGGCAGGAACCCCGGGGTCACCAGGAGCGTCGCCGCGACACCCAGAATCCCGGCTGCCAGGAAGTGAGTGCGTGGCGCAACCCCGAGTCTCGAGATCAACCATCCAAATACCGCACCCGCGATGCCGCCGATGCTGTATGCGGCGTGGATCGCCGACAGCACCGGACGGCCAGCGGCTCGCTCTACCGCAACGGCATGGGTATTCATCGAGACATCCATCGACCCGGCCGCAGCTCCGAGAACGGCGAGGGAGAGAGCGAGGGTTAGCTGAGAGTAGGCCAGACCGGGAAGAAACAGGCCCGAGCAGAACACCAGTGAAGCCGCCGCGGTGACGGACCGGCTACCGAGGCGGCCGATCAGCCACCCGGCAACCGGCATCGCGACCATGCTTCCACTGGCCAGCCCAAGCAAAGCGAGCCCCAGTTGCGAATCCGAAAGCCCGATTTGCGACTTGACCTCCGGAATTCGTGAAACCCAGGTCGCGAATATGGCCCCGTGCAGGAAGAAAATCACCAGGACCGTAAAGCGCGCTCTGCGTACAACGGTTTCGTTCACCGTTGTTGGACGCTCCAACAGCGGCTCACGATTCCCGATACGTCGTTGATTATCTGACCCGTGTCTATTGGATCCTGGAGGCCGAGTCCCTAAACTGCTGGGGCACAAATTGCGACTCGCCCAGGTCGTCTATGCTGCTTGGTGGGCAGGCGGATTCGCCTGCCCTTTGTACTTCACATCGTGCAACTCCACCTATGCGCGATCGAAGTTGCGGAACCAAAGCGCCTGTTCCGCGATAGGCCGTGTCTTCTCCGCGATCGATGCGAGTTGAGTCTCGTTCAGTGGCGTAAAATCACGCGCGAGCGCAACGTTCTCCTCGAGTTGGGCGACAGAATCCACACCGATGATGATGGTGCTCACAGGTTGCGAGAGCACCCAATACACCGCTTCCCGCATGCTGAGAGTCCCCGGCTTAGACGTGACGTTCCCGCCGCCTTCCCAGCTCCGTTTTTGCCGCTCCATGGGGGGCGGATTCCAGCTTGCAAGAATTCGGCCGCGCGCCGGAACCTTCATGCCGACAATCCCCATTTGCCGCTCCAGCGCGAGCGGTAGTAGTTCCGCCGTAAAACTGTGGCGATGCTGATCGGCGGCGTTGACGCCCATCAACACCGTGTCGAACGGAAAACGCCGTATGCACTCCATCAGAGCTTCCGGGCGATGGTGCCCCGTCACGCCGAGGAATCGAACGGTTTTCTGGCGGCGCGCCTGCTCGAACGCCTCGATCGCCCCGCCTTTGCCGAACACCTGCTCGACATCGCTCATCGTACCGATGTCGTGGAGTTGCCAGACGTCCACATGGTCGGTCTCGAGCAGTTTCAGGGACTGTTCGAGCATTCGCAGCGAACCGTCACGGGTCCGGTCTTTGGTCTTGGTGGCGATAAAGGTCTCTTTGCGGCGCCGTTTCAACACCTGCCCGATATAGCGTTCGCTGGGCCGCTCCGGCCCACCATAGATGGACGACGTATCGATGTAGTTCACACCGAGATCCAGTGCCCGTTCTACGATGGGCACGGCAACGGCGTCATTATTCACTCGCTCGAGGGCGGCCTGTCCACCGAGACTGAAGATCGCGACGCGATGTCCAGTTTTGCCGAAGTTCCTCGTCGGCATTGGGGAAGCAGGCGGCTGATCCTGTGCCGCTCCCGATGCGGTTCCACCCGCGACCAGGCAGGCGGCCGCTACGCCTGACTTTATGAAAGTGCGGCGATCTTCATCATGTAGTTTCATGTAGACTCCGTCATCACGGTTTAACCGAAGGCGCAGGCTGCGGCGGTGTGCTCCATTGCGCGTCAGCCAGCTTCCACCCTCCGCCGAGCGCCTGGTACAGTTGCACGATGGCCAGCCTGCGGTTCAACTCAGTTTGCGCCAGCGCATTCTGCGCCGGGTAAAGCTCCTGCTGCGCTTCAAGCACCTCGTAGTAGCTCGACTTTCCAGCGTTATAGCGCTGCAACGAGACCGTCACAGCATCCTCATACGCGCTAACGGCTTCCATCTGCCGCGCGCGAACGAGTTCCAGTTTGTCGCGGGTGATCAAAGCGTTCGAGACGTCGCGAAAAGCGCCCAGCGCGATCTGCTCGTACTGATTGCGAGCCTGCTCCCACACTGCAACGGCTTCGCGTTGGCGGGCGCGCAAAGCCCCGCCCTGGTAAATGGGGCCGGTGAGGGTCGCCGCCACGCTCCAGATGTTCGTCTGACCAGAGACAAGCGCTGCCAGTGGCGAACTTCCGCGGCCCAACAAGGTTGTGAGTCCCAGGCGTGGGAAAAAGTCAGCATCCGCAATCCCGACCCGGGCGTTAGCGGCACGGATGTTCTGCTCGGCTTCGAGCAGATCCGGGCGGCGCTCGAGCAGGTTGGAGGGCAGCCCTGAGGGCACCTCAGGCGGCAGCACCTGTTCGAGCAGCTTCCCTTTTCGAGCGATCGGCCCGGGTGTGGACCCGAGCAGGATGCGAACCTCGTTTTCCTGGATCGCGATTTGCCGTTCCAGGTCAGGAATGTTCGCGGCCACCATCGACAGAGCCGCCTGCGCTCGCGACGTTTCAAGCCGGGAAGCCGCCCCACCATCCAGCCGCTTCTGAAAAATGTCGAGACTGCCCTGGAACGATTCCACGTTGCGATGGGCGATGTCCAGCCGCAGGTCCAATTCCAGCAGTTCAAAATAGGCCTGCGCCACGCTGCTGACCAGCGACAACAACACCCCGCGCCGGCCCTGCTCGGTGGCAAGATAGACAGCCACCGCGTACTCGTTGGACCGGCGAATGCGCCCCCACACGTCCGCCTCCCAACTTGCCTGTAGGATGGCGGCAATAGTTCCCTGTTGAGCACCGAAGGTTGAGGCGGGATTTCCGAGCGATTCGTTCTTGCCGCCGCTGAGGCCGGCCTCATATGCAATCTGCGGAAGATATTGCGAGTGCGATTGTGCCGCGAGTTGGCGCGCCTGTTCGACTCGCGCCGCGGCGACGCGAAGATCCCGATTGTTGACAACAGCGGCTTGGATCAGTTGCTGTAAATCGGGGTCCTGAAAAACGCTCCACCAGGGGAGATCGGCGATAGAGGCCGACTGCGCCGGGTCCTGACCACGAAACGCCGCCGGGGCGTCCACCGGCGGCCGTTTGTACCGCGGTCCCACGAGACAACTGCTCAGAACGAGGACTGCGCCCAACACAAAGAAAAGGGAAAGCCTGCGCATCGTTTAATCCGTCGCTGCCGGCAGGGGCACTTTCTGACGCGCATGGGATTCTTTGCGTCCTACTTTCTCCATCAGGCAGAAGGTCACGGGAATGAGCAGGACTGCGATGCAGGTGGCGGCGGCCATTCCGCCGATGACGCAACTCCCCACCGCGCGGCGCGCGACCGCGGAGGCGCCGCTCGCCAGCCACAAAGGCACGCACCCCAGAATGAATGCAAAGGACGTCATCAGGATCGGGCGTAGCCGAAGCTTTGCGGCTTCGAGCGCCGAGTCGCTCAACGACATGCCGCCCAGGAAGCGGACCTTGGCGAATTCGACAATCAGAATCGCGTTCTTGGCGGCGAGGCCGATCAGCATCACCAGCCCGATCTGCGCGTAAACGTCGTTGGTCATGTGCCGGACAGCCAGTGTCGCCATGGCGCCCGCGACGGCAACTGGAGTTCCAAGCAGGACGCTCATCGGCAGCGTCCAGCTCTCGTAAAGAGCGGCCAGGATCAGGAATGCAAACACGAGGGACATGGCAAACACCACCCACGCGGGTAGCCCCTTGCGCGCCACCTGCTCCTGGAAGGACATACCCGAATAGTCGAACCCCATCTCGCGCGGCATGGTCTGCCGGAAGACGTCTTCGAGCGCATCCATGGCTTGTCCCGAACTGTACCCGGGCGCGGCGGTGCCGAAGATCTGGGCGCAGCGATACATGTTGTAGCGCTGCGTAAATTCGGGGCCGGAAATGCGCTTCAGCGTGGTGAGCGCCGACAGCGGAACCATGCCGCCGGAAGCGTTGCGGACGTAAAACTGGTTGACGTTTTCAGGGCGCGCGCGTTGTTCCCCCTCGGCTTCCACGAACACTCGCCACTGCCTGCCGAAGCGATTGAAGTAGTTGACGAATGCCCCGCCCATGAAAGCCTGCAGCGTCTGGTAGACATCGCCGACGGATGCGCCCTGGGCGATGGTCTTGTCGCGATCCACGTCGGCGAACACCTGCGGAATGGTGGGAAGAAATGTGCTGGTCAGGTTGCTCAGCTCAGGCCGCTGGCGGGCCGCCTGCACGAACCTGCCAAGGTTCGACTGCAGGAAGCTCAAATCGCGCCCGGCGCGGTCTTCCAGCACAAACGTGAAGCCGCCGGAAGATCCCACTCCCGGAATCGCGGGCGGCGTGATGGAAAACGCGATTCCGTCCGGTAACGTGGAGAGGCGCCGGTTCAAGACCTGCACGATGCCCGCCGCCGTTTCCTCCTTGGACTTCCGCTCTTCCCAGGGCTTGAGTTTGATAAAGAAGAACGCCGAGTACGTGTCCTGAACACCGCTGAGGAAGTTAATGCCTATGACGCTCGCGTAGACCTCGACGCCCGCGACTTGTCTGACGACCTGTTCCACCTTACGAACCGCGGCATCGGTGCGCTGCAACGACGCGGCATCGGGAAGCTGCAGCGAGAGCAGAACGTAACCCTGGTCTTCTTCGGGCAAAAACCCGGTCGGCAGCCTGGTGCCGAACCACCCCGCGGTCGCGGCGCAAGCCGCCAGCACCAGAAGAGCGACGGCCCATTTCCGGATGAGCGACGCACAGGCGGCAACGTAGCGATTGCGCCCGCTTTCAAAGGAGCGGTTAAATCCTCGGAAGAAGACGCCGAGCGGCCCTCGCGCCGGCTTCCGCGGCCGCAGCAGGATGGCTGCCATCGCCGGGCTGAATGTGAGCGCGTTGAACGCTGAAATGATGACCGAAATGGCGATCGTCATCGCGAACTGTTGATACAGACGTCCGGTGATTCCGGGTACGAAGACGGTCGGTACAAAGACAGCCGCCAGAATGATGGCGATCCCGATCACCGGCGCCTGCACTTCCTGCATGGCCCGGAAGGCGGCCTCTTTCGGCGGAATTCCTTCCTCGATGTGCCGCTGCACCACCTCAACCACGACAATAGCGTCGTCCACCACGAGCCCGATCGCGAGTACCAGTCCGAACAGCGAGAGCGTGTTGATGGAGAACCCCAGAACGGGGAACAGCATGAACGTTCCCACCAGGGACACCGGCACGGCGAGCAGAGGTATCAGCGTGGCGCGCCAGTCCTGCAGGAACACGTAAACCACAAGCGCGACCAGCAGGAGCGCCTCGATCAGCGTGATGATGATTTCCCGGATACCGGCCGTTACCGGCAGCGTGGTATCGATGGCAATCTTGTAATCGACGTCGTCCGGGAAGCGCTGCTTCAGTTGCTCCATGCGCTCGCGGACTCGGTTGGCCGCATCCAGCGCGTTGGAGCCCGGCAACTGGAAAACCGGGATAATCGCGGCGGGCTGGCCGTTTACACGCCCCACCACGTTGTAGCCTTCCGCCCCGAGTTCCACGCGCGCGACATCCTGAAGGCGAAGCACGGAACCATTGCGGTCGGCCCGCAGTACGACGCGGCCAAACTCCTCCGGAGTGAGCAGGCGGCCCTGTGCACGCATCGTGTACGTGAATTCCTGGCCCGCGGGCGCCGGCTCGCCACCCACCTGGCCGGCGGGATTCACGGTGTTCTGCTGCTGCAATGCGCGCACGATCTCGGGGACCGTAATGTGCAGCTTGGAAAGTTGGTCGGGCTTGACCCAGATACGCATCGCATAGCGCCCACCATAGACCATCACGTCGCCGACGCCGGGAACGCGCGCCAGCTCGTCCACCAGGTTGATGTAGCCGTAGTTGGCAAGGAAGTTCCGATCGCGTGTGCCGCGCGGTGAATACAGCGCGAACATGAGCAGCGGCGAGCTCATGGCCTTGCGGATGATCACGCCGAAATTATTGACGTCCGCGGGCAATTGCGTGGCCGCGAGCGATTGCCGCATCTGCGTCAGAATGAGGTCGATGTTGGGCTGCGTCTTCAGGTCGAAATTCACGCGCATGCCCATGCTGCCGTTGTTGGCATTGGTGGAAAACATGTAGTTCATGTTGTCCACGCCGCTCATCTGCTGTTCGATGGGCGCGGCGACCGACTGCTCGATGGTCTGCGCGTCGGCGCCGAGATATGTCGCCTGAATCGTGACCTCGGGAGGGACGATGTCGGGATACTGCGCCACCGGCAGCGTGGCCAGCGAGATCGATCCCAGAATGACTGTGAGTATCGCGATGACGATCGCCACGATCGGGCGATTGATAAAGAATCGGGACATACGGGGCTACGTCGCCCCCGCTCCGGTTGCCGCCGGTTTCGGGTTGACAACCATCCCGGTTCGAACCTTTAACAAGCCCTCGACAATGACCTGCTCGCCCGGCTGAACGCCCTCCTCAACCACCCAGAGCCTTCCGAGATGGTCGCCCATGCGGACATTTCGCATGGCGACGCGGTTGCCCTCGCCCACAACGGCGACCTGCCACGCTCCCTGCAACTCACTGACGGCGCGTTCCGGAACCACTGTTGCGTTTTCTTTCAGGCCGGTGACGGCGCGGACACGGCAGTACTGGCCAGGCCGCAACACATTCCCGGGGTTTGCAAAGAGTGCTGCGATACGCAACGTCCCTGTCCCCACGTCCACCTGCCGGTCTTCCATGAACAAGGTTCCCTTGCGCGGGTAAAGGCTGCCGTCGGCCAGAATGAGTTCCATCCCGCGCGACCAGGGGCCCGGATCCCTGGCGACCGTCTGGCGGTGCGCAGCGAGGTACTCCTGCTCGCTGACGGTGAAGTAGGCTCGGATGGGATCGACGGTAGAGACCATCGTCAGAACGGGCCCGGAAGGCGTCACCAGGTCGCCGACCTGCACGGTGGCTAGTCCGGCAATGCCGTCGACGGGCGATGCGATGCGCGTGAAGCCCAGCCGCAACTCGGCGTCTTCGACGGCCGCCTGCGTGGCGCTCATGGCCGCTTTGGCCACTTCGATCGCTGCGTTCGAGGTGTCGACCGCCGCCTTGGCTTCGAGCAGGCTTTGCGAGGCGTTGTCCATCTCCTCCTGGCTGATGGCGCGAGTCTTCACAAGGGGTGCGTAGCGCTTGACGTCGAGTTCTGCCTTGCCGAGACGTGCTTCGTTCTGGGCCAGGTTGCCGCGGGCCTGCAACAGCGATGCCTGGGTCTGCGCGAAGTTGCCCTTCGCCTGGTTCAAGGCCGCCTGGAATGGGCGCGCATCTATTTCGAAAAGAAGCTCACCCTTGCGGACGAAGGCGCCCTCGCGATAGCACTGGCGCAACAGGTATCCGCTCACCTGGCCTCGGATTTCGGCGTTGACGCGGCCGTCCAGCGTGCCGACCCACTCCTTGACGACTGGGACGTCGCGCGTTTCCACCCGCGCTATTTCGACATCGGGTGGCGGGATTTGGCGCACCACGGGGCGGCTGGCGCAGCCAAATGAGACAAGAGCTTGGACCGTCAGCCAGAGGACGCAACCTTGACTGGCGGTAAGGGATGGACTGCTTCGCTGACGCGGCGTTCCCCGGTCCCGCTGCCGCCGGAGGCACATGGTTTCGCATGTTTAGCAGCAAGCGGGATGCCACGTGTTTTCGGAGCGTTTGGGTAGAGTCCTGCCAATTTTGCTGTTTGGGCGTTTCCGGTCAGATGGCGCGAACCACAGATCGCTGGTGAAAGGGACTTGCGCGAGGCGCGTCCTGAAGTGATCGCACTTCCCAGATCGCGGTTCTGAGGCATTCCAGGCCAGGCAACTGCGAATTCTAAAGAGGCGTTGCAACACCTCGACCAACTTTTATATTAGATATAATCTAAAGAGACTTGTTCATGGACCCCGATGTGATCAAACGCTCTTTGGCGGGCAGCGGTCTTCGGAGCACTCCGCAGCGCTACGCCGTGATGGCGTTCTTGATGAAACAAGCTGGGCATCCCACAGCGGCGGAGATCTTCGAAGCTGTGAACCGCGTCGATCCGCACTCTTCGAGGGCTACGATTTATAACAATTTGCGCGACCTGGTGCGGGCGGGTTTGGTGCGTGAAGTGGCCATGGAGGGCCGTGCGGCGCGATTTGATGCGAAAGGCATGCGGCATCACCATTTCATCTGCGACCGCTGCGGCAATGTCGAGGACTTGGACTGGTATGACGTACCACCGCCTGCCGCAGCCTCGCTCGGCAAGCGGGTGCTTCGCGAATGCGAACTCATTTTTCGGGGGCTGTGCGCCAAGTGCTCGCCCCGGCGGGCTTCCCGCTAAGCATTCTAATTCGAAGGAAAGGATAAACAAATGGAAAAAGAAGGAACAGAGGCAGCGGCGGCTGCCGCCAACGATGGCCAAACGGTAGCGGGCGCCGCGAAGTGCCCGGTAGCGCACGGCGCGCGTGGGCGCAGAAATCGCGAGTGGTGGCCAGACGCCCTGGACATCTCGGTTCTTCACCGGCACTCCAGCTTGTCCGACCCGATGGGCAACGGATTCGACTATGCCAAGGAGTTTAAAAGCCTTGACCTCGATGCGGTGATTAAGGACCTGCATCTCCTCATGACCGACTCCCAGGATTGGTGGCCAGCCGATTTCGGGCATTATGGCGGGTTGATGATCCGCATGGCATGGCACAGTGCGGGGACTTACCGGATTACCGACGGGCGCGGCGGCGCCGGCGCAGGGCAGCAACGCTTCGCGCCGCTGAATAGCTGGCCCGACAACGCGAACCTGGATAAGGCGCGCCGCCTGCTGTGGCCCATCAAGCAGAAATATGGCGATAAGATCTCGTGGGCCGACCTGATGATTCTCGCCGGCAACGTCGCGCTGGAATCGATGGGCTTCAAGACGTTCGGGTTTGCCGGGGGACGCGCCGACGTGTGGGAACCGGAGGAGCTTTACTGGGGTCCGGAAGGGACCTGGCTGGGCGATGAACGTTATAGCGGTGAGCGTCAACTGTCGGAGCCGCTCGGTGCGGTTCAGATGGGGCTGATCTACGTCAACCCGGAAGGTCCGAACGGCAACCCGGATCCTGTCGCGGCGGCGAAAGACATACGCGAGACGTTCTTCCGCATGGCCATGAACGACGAAGAGACCGTCGCGCTGATCGCCGGCGGCCACACTTTTGGCAAGACGCACGGCGCAGGTGACCCGTCGCTGGTGGGGCCGGAGCCCGAAAGCGGCGCCCTCGAAGACCAGGGCCTCGGGTGGAAAAGCAAGTTCGGCACGGGCGTGGGCGCCGATGCCATCACCGGCGGTCCGGAAGTCACCTGGTCGCAGACACCAACGCAGTGGAGCAGCCTGTTCTTCAAGAATCTGTTCGAAAACGAGTGGGAGCTGACCACCAGTCCGGCGGGAGCGAAACAGTGGCGGGCCAAGAATGGCCATGCAACCGTACCGGACGCGTTCGATAAGACCAAGAAGCGCGTTCCCACTATGCTGACCACCGATCTGTCCCTGCGTTTCGATCCGGCATATGAGAAGATCTCGCGCCGGTTCTACGAAAACCCGGATCAGTTCGCCGACGCATTCGCGCGCGCCTGGTTCAAGCTCACGCACCGCGACATGGGCCCGATCGCGCGTTATCTCGGCCCGCTGGTGCCGAAGGAGACTCTGATCTGGCAGGATCCTATCCCCGCCGTAGACCATCCGCTGATCAATGAAAACGATGCTGCTGCATTGAAGGCGAAGATCCTCGCCTCCGGCCTTTCGGTCTCCGATCTCGTTTCGACCGCGTGGGCATCGGCATCGACATTTCGAGGCTCCGACAAGCGCGGCGGGGCGAACGGTGCACGTATCCGCCTTGCCCCCCAGAAGGATTGGGAGGTCAATCAGCCTACGCAGCTTGCTAAGGTGCTGGACAAACTCGAATCCATCCGAAAGGAATTCGGCAAAAAGGTCTCACTTGCCGACATGATCGTCCTCGGAGGAGACGCGGCAATCGAAAAGGCCGCGAAGGACGCCGGAGTCGAGGTGAAGGTACCCTTCACGGCGGGACGGATGGACGCGTCTCAGGAACAAACCGACGTCGCCTCTTTCGCTCCTCTCGAGCCGCGGGCTGATGGCTTCCGCAACTACATCAGCGGCAGAACCCAGTTCATGCGGCCCGAGGAGGCCCTGGTGGATCGCGCGCAGTTACTGCGGCTGACAGGCCCGGAAATGACCGTGCTGGTGGGCGGACTTCGCGTGCTCGGCGCCAATGCAGGGGGTTCCAAACACGGGGTCTTCACCAACACGCCCGGAGTTTTGACAAACGACTTCTTCGTGCACCTGTTGGACATGCGCACACAATGGCAGCCGGCCTCCGGTGAAGAAGGTTCGTATGAGGGCCGCGACCGCAAGACGAACGAGCTCAAGTGGACCGGAACACGAGTCGACCTGATCTTCGGTTCTCACTCGCAACTGCGGGCCTTTGCGGAGGTCTATGCCTGTGCAGGATCGAAGGAGAAGTTCGTGAAAGACTTTGTGGCCGCATGGCACAAGGTCATGAACCTGGATCGCTACGACCTCGCCCGGGCATAGCGAAGAAACCAAAGAGCTGCCTGATGTAGTTGTCGGATAGGCAAACGCGAATTGGGGTGGCGCGTGCGGGCCGGCTCGCGCCCAGCCCCGGGTATCGCGTGGTACGATTTCCTATTTTTCATCCAGTAGCTGTCAGGCGAACGGGCTACGTTTTAGGATCAAAGGCAGGCATTATTCCCTGCATCACCAGGATGGCCGCAGCACGGTTGTACCCGCGCATTCAGGCAAAACAAGGCGCAAGGAGTAGCGCGACTCACTCCTCAATTCCCCGCAGCACCAGATCCACCACCGCCTCCGCATACTTCGTGCTGGGCGCTTCATTCTTGACCAGAAGACGGTAGTAAAGCGGCGCATACAACGTATCGAGCACCTGGTCGAGGTCCACATCCGACCGTAACTGCCGGCGCTCCTGCGATCGCTGCAGCATCTGCTTGGCCTGGGCCCGTCGTGGGTTGCTCCAGATCGTCCGGAACGCCTCGGCCACCTCCGGGTCGCTTCGAGCCGCCACAGCGAAGGCTGTCAACATCCGGCCGCCGCGGCCCGAGAGCAGCCTCGCGAAGTTTCGCACCTGTGTCGTGATGTCCGCCCGAAAGCAGCCGGTGTCGGGGAAAGGCACTTCGGGTTCCACCGCCTCTTTAAACGCCTCCACCACCACGGCCGCCTTGTTCGGCCACCAGCGGTAAACGGTGGCTTTGCTCGCACCCGCCCGCTCCGCGATGGCGTCCGAGGTAAGCAGCGCGAAACCCTGTTCCTCAACCAGCTCGAGCGCGGCTTTGAGAATGCGTTTACGCGCGTCCTCGTCCCGTGGACGCCCCGGACCCCGACCCGCCGCTTCCCCTTCTTGCGTCTTCATCCCGTTGTGCGACAATTGAGTATTACGAAACTACATCGTACTCTAATTCCATCATTGAAGCACAAATTGGAGGACGCCCCGGAATAAACAACCATGTGGATTGTTCGGATCGCGCTCACTCGCCCTTATACTTTCATCGTTCTCGCTCTCCTGATCCTGATTCTCAGCCCGGTAGCGATTCTTCGTACTCCGACGGACATCTTTCCAAACATCGACATTCCTGTAATTGCGATTGCATGGAACTACTCGGGGCTGAACGCGGAGGAGATGGAGCAGCGCATCACTTCTATCTACGAACGCTCGCTCACCACGACCGTGAACGATATCGAGCACATGGAGTCGCAGTCGATAAACGGGCGCGCGATCGTCAGAGTCTTCTTCCAGCCCACGGCCAACGTGAATGCCGCAGTCGCGCAGGTTACGGCCATTTCTCAATCGGTGTTGCGGCAAATGCCGGAGGGTATTACCCCGCCGTTCATCCTGACCTACAACGCATCGAGCGTCCCGATCCTGCAACTCGGCCTCTCCGGTCAAGGGCTCTCCGAGCAGCAGCTCAACGATTTCGGGGTCAACTTCATTCGCACGCGCCTGGTCACCGTTCCGGGCTGCGCGATTCCTTACCCGTACGGGGGAAAACAGCGCGAGGTTGTGATCGACCTGAACCCCGCCCAGTTGCAGTCGAAAGGACTCGCTCCATCGGATGTCGTCGATGCCGTGACGGCGCAGAATCTGATCCTCCCGGCGGGAACTTCTAAAATCGGCCAGTTTGAATACGACGTTGATCTCAACGCCAGCCCCAAGGTGGTGCAGGCGTTTAACGATTTTCCCATCCGGGTGGTCAATGGCACGCCTATTTACATTCGCGATGTAGCCCACGTCCGTGACGGCTTCGCGCCCCAGACGAACATTGTCCGGCAGGACGGCAGCCGCTCTGTGCTTCTCAACATTCTGAAGAACGGCAATGCCTCGACCCTCGATGTCGTTGCCGGGGTGCGAAAGGTGTTGCCGCGGATTGCCGCGACGCTGCCGCCGCAGTTGAATATCCAGCCGATAGCCGACCAGTCCATTTTCGTGCGCGCCGCGATCAGCGGCGTGGTGCGGGAAGCGATCCTGGCGGCCTGCCTCACCGGAATCATGATTCTTGTATTCCTGGGTAGCTGGCGCAGTACATTGATCATCGCGGTTTCGATTCCCCTGTCGATTCTGACGTCCGTCACCGTTCTCAGCCTGTTGCACGAAACGATCAATATCATGACGCTTGGGGGATTGGCGCTCGCGGTCGGCATCCTGGTGGACGACGCAACCGTGACCATCGAAAACATCGAACGATTCATGGAAGAGGGGCACGATCTGCACACCGCGATTCTCGAAGGCGCCGCGCAGATCGCTGTACCGGCGTTCGTTTCGACATTGTGCATCTGCATCGTATTTCTGCCCATGTTCTTCCTGAGCGGCGTAGCGCGCTATCTTTTCGTGCCGCTCGCCGAGGCGGTTGTCTTCGCGATGCTTGCGTCCTACATGCTATCGCGTACGCTTGTTCCCACTCTGGCCATGTACCTCCTCAGGCTGAAGCACCACGGTCGGACGATTAACCCCTTCGTGATGGCGCAACGGGCCTTTGAGAGCGGCTTCAACCGGCTGCGGTCCTTCTACGCGGCGGTATTGGTGATGCTCGTTCGCCGCCGCCTGATCTTTGTACCGGTCTTCCTGCTATTGTGCGTTTCGTCGTTTCTGCTCTATCCCTGGCTTGGCGAAGATTTTTTCCCGACTTCCGATGCCGGCCAGTTCAAACTGCACATGCGTGCAAAGACCGGCACACGCATTGAAGAGACCGCCCGGCTGTGCGACCTGCTGGAGCAGGCGATCCGTGCCCATATACCGCGCCGTCAACTCGACGCCATAACGGACGTTGTCGGATTGCCGTATAGCAGCATCAATACGATTTACGGCAACTCCGCGCCGATCGGGTCAGCCGACGCCGACATTTTCGTGTCGCTGGCGAAAGAACATCGCCCAACCGAAGAGTACGTCCGGACGCTCCGCAGCGAACTTCCCCGCGAATTTCCCGGCACAACCCTTTACTTCCTGCCGGACGACATCGTCAGCCAGATTCTCAATTTCGGCCTGCCGGCACCCATCGACGTGCAAGTCATGGGGCGCGACGTCGAAGCCAACCGGGTGCTTGCCGACAAGATTCTCGGGGAAATGCGGCGCGTCCCCGGTATCGCCGATCTGCGCATTCAACAAACTTTCGATCAGCCGAAGCTCCACATCAGCACGGACCGTATCAAGATTGCACAAAGCGGTTACACCCAGCGGGACGTAGCTAGCAGCCTGCTCATTTCCCTCAGCGGGAGTTTCCAGACACAACCCACTTTCTGGCTTTCGAACGCCGGCGTGAGCTACAGCGTCGTCACACAGACGCCGCAATACGACATCCAATCGCTCCAGGACCTGCGTAACGTGCCGCTGCGGGCGCAATCGTCTGGCACACCCGAGATTCTGGGCGACGTGGCGGCGATCGAGCGGGGCAACGGCCTCGCGACGGTGGACCATTACGACATTCAGCGAGTGGTGGACATCTACGGATCCGTGGACGGTCGCGACCTCGGCGGTGTTGGCCGCGAGATAGCGAATATTGTCGATGCGAACCGCAAGAACCTGACGCGCGGCTCGGAAATGGTAATCCGCGGGCAAGTCGAGACCATGCGGACGTCCTACATCGGTTTGTACGAGGGGCTGATCTTTGCGGTACTCCTGGTGTATCTGCTTATCGTCGTGAACTTTCAGTCGTGGCTCGACCCCTTCATCATCATCACCGCGCTACCGGCGGCGCTCGCGGGGATCATTCTGTGTCTTTTCACCACGCATACGACGTTGAGCGTGCCGGCGCTGATGGGATCGATCATGTGCATGGGCGTAGCCACGGCCAATAGCATTCTGGTGATCAGCTTCGCCAAAGATCGCCTTTTAGAACACGGCGATGCGGTTGCGGCCGCGGTGGAAGCCGGCACGACGCGCTTCCGGCCCGTGCTGATGACCGCGCTGGCGATGATCATCGGTATGATCCCCATGGCCATGGGCATGGGTGAAGGCGGAGAACAGAACGCGCCGTTGGGTCGCGCTGTAATCGGCGGCCTGCTTGCCGCCACGGTCGCCACTTTGATTTTTGTTCCCGCCGTGTTCAGCCTGCTGCACGGCCGCAGGCGGCACATGCCCGCAAGAACGTAGGAGACATGGACGCGCACGAACTCGAAGAAGCTAAACCCGTAAACACAACGCCTGCGGCGCCCTCCTCTGTGCCCCGCGCGTTGGTGCTGGGCCTGCTGCTGCTCCTGCTCCTTGTCGCCGGAGGAATCGCCTGGATCGTGTACACCGGCATCACGTCACGCGTGAGTGCGGACCGCGCCCTCAAGAAAGAGACGTTCGACAGCTCAATCGCAACCGTTTCCGTGATCCACCCCAAGGCACAGCCGGCCTCCGAGGAGGAGGTTCTTCCCGGCAACATGCAGGCTTTTGTCGCTACGCCGGTCTACGCGCGAACGAACGGATACCTGAAGCACTGGTATTTCGATATCGGCGCGCGGGTACAGGCCGGACAGTTGCTGGCGCTGATCGAGACCCCCGAGATCGACCGGCAGCTCGACCAGGCACGCGCGGACCTTGCGACTGCGCAGGCGAACTTGCAACTCTCCAAGACGACCGCGGAACGGTACCAATCCCTGTTCAAAACCGAATCGGTGTCGCAGCAGGATGTCGATGACAAGGTCGGGGATCTGCAGGCGAAGAAAGCCATCGTCGAATCAGCGGCTTCCAACGTGCGGCGCTTGGAAGAGACTGTCGGATTCCAGAAGGTCTATGCTCCATTCGCTGGTGTGATCACGGCCCGCAATGTCGATACCGGCGCGCTCATCAATGCGGGTGCTAACGCTCCCGGCAAGGAATTGTTCGACATCGCGGCGACCGACCGGCTGAGGGTTTATGTCAACGTGCCACAATCGCACTCCCGCGCCGCGAAGCCTGGCTCTCCGGCATATATCACGCAACTGGAGTTTCCGGGGCGGCGTTTCTCGGGCAAGATCGTGCGGACGTCCGACTCCATCGACCCGGTGTCCCGGACGTTGCTCACCGAAGTCGATGTCGACAATCCCACGGGCGAACTTCTGCCCGGCGCTTTCATTTCTGTTCACCTGAAGCTCGATTCTCGCATCGCGGCGGTCACTCTACCGGTCAACACGATGCTATTTCGCTCCGAAGGCTTGCGCGTAGCCGTGGTGCGCAACGGCAAGGCGGAGCTGGTGCCAGTCACGATAGGACGCGATTTCGGCAACGAGGTTGAAATCGTTGCCGGGGTCACGTCGGAGGATTCCGTGATCGTGAATCCCTCCGATTCGCTCACGTCCGGAACCACGGTAAGACTTGTGGGCTCGCCGTCGGGAGAAGCGAAGTGAGGACCCGGGGATGGTGCCTCGCGGCGGCAGCGATGCTGCTGGCGGGTTGTACCGTTGGGCCGAAATATTCGAAGCCATCCGTGCCAACGCCTCCGTCGTATACGGAGCAACCGCCGGCGGCATTCAAAGAAGCCCCGGGTTGGAAGCAGGCCGAGCCTGCGGATCAAACCCTTCGTACGGACTGGTGGACGATCTTCGGCGACCCGGAACTCAACGACCTGGAGGCACGGATCAACGTCTCGAACCAGACGTTGAAGGCAGCCGACGCCGTATTCCGCCAGGCGCGGGCGTTGATACGGGTGAATCGCTCCAGTCTGTATCCCACCATCAGCACAGCTCCTTCGATCGCCGGTGCGCGGGTTTCGCAGAACCGGCCCGGTGGAACCACCCTGACCAGTGGATATGGTGACTTTATCGCACCGATCGACGTGAACTACGAGGTGGATACCTGGGGCCGTATTCGCCGTTCGATTGCCGCGGCGCGTGAGCAGATGCAGGCAACGGCCGCGGATCTTGAGACGATTCGACTCAGTCTGCACGCCGAGCTAGCAGTGGATTATTTCGAGCTGCGCAGCCTGGATGCGCAGAAACAGTTGCTCGATCAGACCCTCGTGGCGTATCAAAAGGCGCTCGACCTGACCCGGAATCGTTACACTGGCGGGCTCTCCTCGGCCGCCGAAGTGGCCCAGGCGGAGACGCAGCTTGAAACCACGCGCGCACAGGACATCGATGTGGGTGTCGCGCGGGCCCAGTTCGAGCATGCGGTCGCGGTGCTGACCGGATCAACTCCAGAGACGCTCACGCTGGTAACGAAGCCGCTTCAGGCAACGCCGCCGGTGATTCCCCTGGGTCTGCCTTCCCAACTGCTGGAGCGCCGTCCCGACATTGCCTCCGCCGAGCGAAAGGTCGCTCAGGCCAACGAGCAGATCGGCATAGCCCACGCTGCCTTCTTCCCTACCCTTCTGATCACCGCGACCGGCGGTTTGGAAGGCGGCTCCATCGTGAACTGGTTTAACTGGCCGAGCCGGTTTTGGGCCATCGGGCCGTCAGCGCTGGAGACGATTTTCGATGCCGGGCGTCGCCGGGCGATCGAATCGTCCGCCACCGCCGGATACGATGTCTCGGTCGCGAACTATCGGCAGGCGGCGCTGGATGCATTTCGGGAGGTGGAAGACAACCTGGCGGAACTGCGCGTTCTGGAGCAGGAAGAACAGACGCAGCGCGCGGCTGTGGCAGCTGCGGAGCGGTCCCTCAATTTGTCCATGAATCGGTATAAGGGCGGGTTGGTCACGTATCTCGAGGTGGCGACGGCCCAGACTATCGCGCTGCAGAACGAGCGCACCCAGGTAGACCTGCTCCGACGCCGCATGGACGCGAGCGTGCTGTTGATCAAGGCGCTCGGCGGCGGGTGGAGCATCGCGGCGCTGCCGACGGACTGAGCCTGTGGAAGGGTGGAGTAGGCGGCTTGAGCCCGATGCCACTTTGTTTTCGATTGAGCCTGTGATGCAGGCTGTTAGCCTGCGCGGGTTGTTAACCCGCCAAGTCGGCACGCGGCGGCGGGATGGCATCCTGCATCGCAGGCACGCAGTGAACCCTTTATTTCACTCGGAACCGTTCGTTTAGCTTTGCCAACTGCTGATCCAAGGAGGCTTTTGCCCGTGGGGGTGGCGCGGCCTGCGTCTTCATGGAAAGCGCGATCCGCTTAGCCTTCGGGTCCGCCGAAAGCACCTGCACGCGCACGGTCTGGCCCACCTTCACCACCTCGCTGGGATCCTTTACGTATCGATTGGAAAGCTCGCTAATGTGGACCAATCCATCCTGGTGAACGCCGACATCGACGAATGCCCCAAAACGGGTGACATTGGTAACGATACCCTCCAGCGACATCCCGGGCTGCAGGTCCGAGATCTCCTTCACGTCGTCGCGCCACTTCATGACGGTGAACTTGTCGCGAGGATCGCGCCCTGGTTTTTTTAACTCCTCGCGAATGTCGGAAAGCGTATAAATGCCCACCGTCGCCGTCTGAAACCCTTCCAGCTTCACCTTATCCACGAGCGTGGAATCGGCGATGAGTTCCGGAATGCCAACGTGCAGGGACTCCGCGATCTTCGCCACCACGCCGTACGATTCGGGATGCACGGCCGTCATGTCGAGGATATTCTCGCCGCCCCGAATCCGCAGGAATCCCGCCGCCTGCTCGAACGTCTTCGGTCCAAAACCCGGGACCGCCTTCAGCTTTTCGCGAGAAATGAACCGGCCGTGCTCGTTCCGAAATTCTACGATCTTGATTGCCGTGCGGTCGGTGATGCCCGCAACATAGCGCAGCAGCGCGAAGGAAGCCGTGTTCAAATCAACGCCCACACGGTTGACGCAGGATTCAACCGTCGCCTCGAGTCCCTGCAGAAGCTTCTTCTGGTCAACATCGTGCTGATACTGGCCCACGCCGATCGATTTCGGGTCAATCTTCACCAGTTCGGCCAGGGGGTCCTGCAGGCGGCGCGCGATCGAGATCGCCCCGCGCACTGTGAGATCGAGGTCGGGGAACTCCTGGCGGGCGATCTCGGAAGCCGAATACACCGATGCCCCTGACTCGTTCACCACGGCGCTAAACACGTCGTTCAGGCTGGCATCCCGGAGGAACTGCTGCACGAAAGCGGCGGTTTCGCGCGATCCTGTGCCATTCCCAATCGCAATGGCGCGAATCTTGTGGCGGGCAATGAGCGCCTGCAGAACCCGGGCGGCGCCCGCCGTGTCGTTGCGCGGCTCCAGCGGGTAGATGACGCTATGCTCCAGGAATTTGCCCGTGTCATCGACAACCGCAATCTTGCACCCCGTACGAACGCCGGGGTCGACCCCCAGGACATTGAGCATTCCGGCCGGCGCTGCCAGCAGCAGGTTCTCTAGGTTCTCGCGGAACACGTGGATTGCCTCGACGTCCGACCGTTCCTTCAGCTCCAGTCGTACCTCGGTCTGCAGCGACGGGTTCATGAGGCGGTCGTACGCGTCCTCGACGGCAGCCGACAAATGCGGGGTCCATTCTCCCGGTTCTCGCAAGACCTTGGTTTTCAGGAATGCAACCGGCTCGCGCGGATCCAGCTCGATTTCAAACCGCAGAATCTCTTCCTGCGAGCCGCGCCGGATCGCCAGCATACGATGCGAGGGGATCTTGGCCACCGGCTCACGGTAATCGGCGTACATCTTGAATTTGCCTTCCGGGTCCTGGGCGCCCTCGATAGCGCGGCTCACCACCACGCCGTCACGCACCATCATCTGGCGGACTCCCTGGCGCAGCTCAGGCATTTCGTTGACCCGTTCGGAGATGATATGCCGGGCGCCTTCCAACGCCTCGTCGGCGGAATTCACGCCCTTGTCGGCATTGATAAACGTGGCGGCAAAGTCCGCAAGCGGCAGCGGCCCGCTCTGCTGATTCCAGAGAAGCTCGGCCAAGGGCTCCAGGCCCTTTTCGCGGGCGATCGAAGCTTTCGTTCGCCGTTTAGGCTTGTAGGGCAGATACAAGTCTTCCAATTCGTTCTTGTCGAGGGTCGCTTCGATCTTCGCACGCAGTTCCGGCGTCAGTTTACCCTGTTCTTCAATGGTCTTCAGCACCGTCTGGCGGCGCTCATCGAGTTCGCGAAAATACTCCGACTGCTCCTGGATGGAACGAATCTGCACCTCATCCAGGTTGCCGGTGACCTCCTTTCGATACCGCGCGATGAACGGGACAGTGGCCGACTGATCCAGCAGTTGAATGGTGGCCGTGACGCTCTTCAGCGGAATCGCAAGCTGTTTCGAGATGTGTTCGAGGATGGCAACGCTCATGAAAAACTCATGGTGGCATAACGTTACTCTGAAATAAATGGACCGCCATTGCACACCCGCCGATCGCCAGATTGAAGAGGCGATGGAGCGCGGGGAATTCGACAATTTGCCAGGAAAAGGCAAGCCGCTGGACCTTTCGACGGACCCCTTGCTCGATCCGATGACCGCCATCGTTTATCGCATCCTGCGCGACAACGGCGTCTCGCATCCGCTCATCGAGGCGCGCAAGGTAATTGAGAAGGACGCCGGGGAGGCCCGCCGGGAAATCAGCCGGGCCTGGGAAATCTACCGTCAAAACCGTTCAGAAGACACGTGGCACGACGCCATACAAGCCTTTCGCGAGCGCGTCAAGGCGATCAACCGCGAGATCCGGCTGTTCAATCTGAAAGCGCCTTCGCCGGCCTTTCACGGGTTGATTATTGACGTGGACCGGGAGCTTGCGCGGATCGAAGCGGGTTCGGACCCGGCATCGTCGGCTGCTTCCAATCCCGGACCAGCCCGGGAAAAACCGTAAACAGCAATAATGCCCACGCCGCAATGACAGGCTCGACCAGCCGCCACGGATCGATCAGGAACGATGTGCTGACCAGTTGGGGTATCCAGGAAGCCGCCATCGCAAACAGCCCGACGAACTTACCGGCTTTGAGAGCGTGGCCGATGGTGTAGGGCGGAACTGGCTGCGAGGTCACGGAGGAGTAGTCGAAGGGCGGAAGCACGTCCGCATTTGCCGTTCCCGGGCCGGCGCGCCACGTTTCGAAAGCCCGGCGCAATCGCCTGGCAGCCCATAATGCTGCGGGACCAAATGCGCGCTCATAGGGGCGCAGGGAGAACGTTGCCCCACTTTTCAATTCGCAGCAGACCAGCGGCTTAGGCGTCCACGAGGACGGGCCCTGGCCGACCCAGATCCGGGCGATGTCATCGCGGCGGACCGCCCAAATGCTGCGGTCGCCCCGGAACGCAACGCGGTCGCCCTCAAACGCCACAAAGCCCCAGTCGTAATCGTACGACCCGTCGTACAGGCGCGGTTCCGTTGCCGGACTGAAGGCGCCAAACACACCCGGGCGGCCCGGCATCGCCTTCCGGCCTCGCATGCGAGCGCGCGCCATCACCCACTCGGTCAGGAGGTAAATCACAACCACTCCAACGACAATGGCCGTCGTCATTCCGATGAATCCCGCCGCGGCGCCGAACAGAACCGGAATTCCGAAACCAACGTACACAGCCTGGCGGCTGAGAGCCGCACGCTGCGCCGGTCCGAAAACCATGCCCGCTGGGGCGGTCGTGCCCGAAATCGGATAGAAATCGTCGGCCGGCAGTTGCGATAGCGCCAGGAGTTGTTCCAAACGCTCCTGGCTGATTCCGGCACGCTTCGCAATGACGCGAATGCGGTCCATGGTGGAGGGGTGCTGCATCAGCGGCCTGGTCCAACGCGGCCATTCGAGCGCCATGCCGTGCGCACGGCTGACCCGAGCCAGGCCGACGATCAGCGCTTCGCCGTCACCCGACCACGCGACCCCATCGGCATCGGCAATCCATTCCAGCCGCCTCCGCGCCTTCAGATAAATGAGGTAGGCAATCGGCAACAGAAGAGGCATCCAGGGGGTCGCCTCTGGAGCGAAGAAACTCACGGAGATGGCAATCGGCAGCACCATGCCCACCAGGCCGGCACGCTGAGTTCCCCGCCGTGCGACGTGAGAGAGCTCGTGCCCCACGATCGCATCGACTTCCCTCTTCGAGAAAGCCCGAAGGATTCCGCGGCTGAGGAGAATCGTCCGGAATTGCGTGGCGAAGGCAGCCGGCAATTCGGTGCCTCCGACGATCAGAAAGACGCCCTTCACGGCGGTCCCTGCACGCGCCGCGATCGCACGAACCCGGGTGAGCAACTCGCCTTCGGCAACCGGTTCCAGCCGATGCCGCGACATGCTCCGCAGTCGAAGCGTCGTTGCCAACACGATGCCGAATCCGATGGCGCCCCACAGACCCACCGATGACGGCGTGGTAAAGAACGCAGTGATGATACTCAACAGGGCGATTGCTCGAATGCCTTTCCACAGTACAATCCGTCGACGCGGCGCTTCCACGATACGGGACGCGAGAAACACTGCGGCGATCGCTGGCCCTGCGATGATCAACCATTGCCAAATAATGATAGGCCCGCCCACGCCAGAGGAAAGAAGAATCGCCATATTGGACGCGTTCGTCTTCAGGAGCAATATCAGCCAGGCGGTGGCGCCGAGGCAGAAGATCGCATTCGAAGCCGCGTGTACGGCGACTAACCCGCCCCGCCGGAAGGCTAGTAGAACAAACGGCAGCAAGACCAGGACAGCCGCGGCGGCGGCCAGTGTTTTCACCTGTTGCTGGGTATAACCGGCTCGTAAGGAGATGTTGCCGAGTTGGCTCACTGGAAGGAGGCCGTGATGGTAAAAGGTCATCGAACCGCGGCGAGTTTCGAGCGACGGACTGATCGTCACAAACCCGAATGGCGGATGTGTGATATCCATATCGATCGCTGAAGCGCCCAGCACGGTATTAAGGGCCGAGAAGTCCCAGTCGATGGACCACTCCAGTCGCTGTCTCTTCAACGGTGCGGCACAGTGGGCCTCAATCCTCCCGCGATCGGCAGTCACTTCGCGCATGCCCGCGCAACCCAGTGCCTGAGCGAATGCCGCGGTGGCAGATTCCGGCAGCTCCGCGTAGGTCGACAGCCAGGCATCCTGGTGTCCGCGATCGTTGACGGCGATCATCAGGACGGCGCGGGGACGGGTTTCCTGCGTCAAGCCGCAGACCAGGGCGAGGCTGGCGAGCAGGAAAAGCTTGCGGGGCATGGATCCTCCGGAGCCCACAAGGGCTACTCGATCATCGTCAGCCGGGCCGCGATTCTGTAGGGTGAGCTATCCCCCAGGTGGAATTGTCTTGCACAAAAATGTAGCGCTAGCATTAATTATCCCGTCGTAAAGACGGGTGCTTATGAAAAGGTACGCGACACTCCTTCTTTTATTTCCGGCGCTGCTGAGCGCTGGGGATAACCAATCGCAGGTAAAACACACTCAGGGGGCAGTTACGCGGATCGCAGCAACCAAGCGGCCGGCCGACGCGTCCCTATCGTCGACTGGCGAGGTCATCGGCGCGAATTTTACCATCGGCGCCAGTTCCTGCAAATTCTTTGAATCCTCGCTCGATTATGTGGATGCCAGCCGCGTATCGATCACGCTTTTGTCGGATGGCGCCACGGACATATCGAAGACACGCATCCTGCCGTTCTTTGCGGTCTTTACCGGCGCTTATTATGTGTCCAATGGTGCGGTAATCCACGGGTCGGATTTCTATTACATTGACGGCGGCGGCGCGACCGTGGACGTCCAGGGACGCTATCTCGGCATCCGGGTTTGCAATGACGACTCGAACGCCATCACATACCTGCAACTCACTGCGCGCGGGTCAGCCAACTGATGTAATTGCAGAATGCGCTCCGTCGCGATCCTGGGCATTCTTCAATTGTGTATATCGGGACAGCCAACTGTCATCGCCGTAAGCACGCTGCTAGACGGACGAGGCGCGGTCCTGCACGATACACGGATCAAGATCGAAGGCTCGCGGATTGTCAGCATCGATCCCCAGGCGGGTCCGGTCACCTATGATCTGCGCGGGTCGACAGTGATGCCCGGCTGGATTGACGCTCATGTGCACATCACGTGGAGTTTCGGGCCGGACGGTAAGAACATGAACCAGGGCGGATCCACGCAGGAGGCGGCGTATCGGGCGGCTTCGAATGCATGGTTGACAATCATGGCGGGTTTCACCACCGTGCAGAGCGTCGGTTCAGCGCGCGATATTCCATTGCGCGATGCGATTGACCAAGGACTGCTGCCGGGGCCGCGCATTCTTACATCGGTCGAGCCGCTCATGGGACAGGGCGACAAGACGGGCACACCAGACGAAATCCGCGAATATGTACAGAAGCAGAAGACTGCGGGGGCTGACGTCATTAAGATTTTTGCGTCCGGGGGAGCGGCGCAGGCCGGCATGACACTTTCGCAGGAGCAATTGAACGCGGCTTGCGACGAAGCGCGGAAACTGGGGTTACGCACGATGGTGCACGCATACAGGGATGCTGTCCGGGCGTCGGTGATGGCGGGATGCAGCGAGGTGGAGCACGGGCTTGGCGCGTCGGATGAGAACCTGAAGTTGATGGCTTCGAAAGGTACATTTTTCGATCCGCAAGCCGGGCTGTTGATGGAAACCTACATAAAGTACAAAGACAAGTTCGCGGGATCGCCTTTCTTCCCTCCGAATGGCGACACGCTTGCTGCCTCGGCGCAAAAACTTCTGGCGCAGAATCACGAATTGTTCCAACGGGCCGTCAAAACGCCGGGGTTGAAGATCGTCTTCGGAACGGATGCGGTCGCGGGCGCGCACGGACGAAATGCCGAGGAGTTTATCGACCGCGTTCGCGATGGCGGCGTCGAGCCTATGGCAGCGATGGTTTCGGCGCAGTCACTTGCCGCGGAGGCTTTGGGCATGTCGGATCGGATTGGCGCGATCGCGCCGGGCCTTCAGGCGGATATCATTGCCCTCGATGGCGATCCGCTGAAAGACATCACCGCCGTTCGGCGGGTTGTGTTCGTGATGAAGAGCGGCGTGGTGCTTAAGAATCGGCGGGATTGACCGTCCCGCGCAGGCTCCCAGGCTGCATTTATTCGGCGGAGTAGTTGATCTCGAGGTGGCGGATCTTTCGCCCGGCCCAAATCACAACTACCACGCTCAGGAGCAGCAAGCCGGGGATGGCGACAATTGGCGACGCAGGATCGGGATTCACCGCGATCAGTGAGAACGGCGGCGGAAGTTGCGGCGGCACTTCCACCGGGCAGAGTGACTTCAGGTAATAGATCACGCTGACAGTTTGGAGAAAACCGGGGAGAAACGGGTTGATCGCTTCCCACACGAGGATGACTGCCGCCGGAATGATCGGGTTGCGCGTCAGGACACCGGCAGCCAGGAAGATGCTGCCATAGCCGACACAGGCCAGGATCGTCACACCTATGTAAGCGAGGAAATGGTGAACCGCATCGCCGCGCACGACGAACTCGCGAAGCTGCTGCGAGTCGAAGTACCAGTAGTTCGCGATAAACTGCAACGCCGTGCTGAGACCGAAAATGACAGTCGCGGCCAGCAGGCCGGCTAAAAACTTGCCCGCCATCAGGACATCGCGGCGTATCGGCGCCAGAAAGTAGAAATGCAAACTGCGGTCGAGCATCTCGCCACGAATGAGATTCATGAAAATGCCGACGCATCCGAAGAAGACGCACAGGCGCAGGTAGAAGACTTGAAAGATGCCCGCAAAGATGTTCGTCTCTTCGCCGAAATCGGCATCGCGGCCGGGATGGTTCAGGGCACTTATCGAATGCCCCACGAACAGAACGACCGGCATCAGCGCGAGCGCGTAGATCCATATGCCGCGCTTGGAAAAGAATGTTTTCCTCCACTCCAAACGAACCACCGCAAGGATTTGCGCTATCCAGAGGTTCATTGGCTCGTCTCCTCTCCGCCGATCAGGTATTCATAGAGAGAGTTGACGTCGTCGTCCGCCGGCGCCACCGACTCAATACCGATGCCGTTCAGCGCGATCTTGTTCAGCATGAGATAAAACTTGTCGGGCTTCCGTGTCTTGATCAGCAGGCCGCCGCCGTCTTTGTGTAGGCGGGCTTCGACCACATGCTCCTGCTGGAACATCTTGGCAGCCAGTTCCCCAGGCTTGTTGCAGCGGATGAGAATCTGCATGGGATGCTCTTCGATTTCCTCGCGCACACCGCGAATCTGGCCCTCGGCGATGACGTAGCCGTTACTGAGCAGGATTACCTGGTCGGAAATGGCGTCCACCTCGTGCAGGATGTGGCTCGAAATGATGACGTGCATGCCTTCCTGCGCGAACTGCTTGAAGAGCGCAATGGTTTCGGCGCGCACAAGAGGGTCGAGGCCGTTGAGCGGCTCATCGAGCACCAGAACCGACGGCGAGTGGCACGTAGCTTGTGCAAGCTTGATACGCTGGCGCATGCCCTTGCTGTAGCCGGCTATCTTGCGGTGGGCGGCGTCGACAATGCCGACCCGTTCAATGGCGCGCCATGTAAGCGCTTCGGCTTCCTTCGAAGGACAGCCATAAAGCCGCAGATAAGAGTGAACGAACTGGTAGCCTGTGAAGCCCTTGGGAAACGTGTCGAACTGCGTGCAGTAGCCGACCTCGCGGAAAAACTCCTCGGGCTCGTCCGGTGAAAGCCCCAGCACGCGAACGCGGCCGCGCGTCGGTTGGATAAGCCCCGTCATGAGATTCATGAGCGTGGTTTTGCCGGAGCCATTGGGACCGACGAGGCTGGTGATCCCCGGCGGGATGGCGAGGTTCACGCGGTTAACGCCGAGTACGTCGCCGTAGAATTTAGAGACGTTTTCAAAAATGATCGAGGGAACGTTCATCGAATCACCTCGAAGGCGCGTGTCTTGCGATGCAGAAGGAAAAGACAGAATCCGCAGAGCACGCAAAGCTGGATGAGAGCGCCTGCCAAGGAAATTTCGGTGCCCCCATTGGCCCCAAACGTGCCTCCCTTAAAAGCGAAGAGCTTCGTCCAGAGTACTTCCAGAATGTAAGCAATATTGATGTAGTAGCCCGCGGTGGTGTGAGCAACGGCGTTGATGGCGGCGCCAAAACCAGCGCCTAGGAAGAACACGCCAAGTACCAGCGCGCCGGCAATGGGTTTCCATTTCACCCATGCGGATAAGGCGAGACCGAGGAGCGACAGGGCGACAACTTCGGCGAGCGATCCCACGGTAACAGCGCCTGCGAGCCAGAGGTTGTCCCACGTCCAAGTGGCCCCCGAAAGGCCGGCTTCGATGCCGAAGAGAATCAGACCGGGTATCGCGCTAACGATCGTCACGAGCCAGGCGATAACGCAGAACTTGCCCAGGATGTACTCCATGCGCGTGAATGGCCGGCAGAAGTAAAGCGGCAGCGCGTTGTTCCCAAGATCGGGCGAGATCATCGCAGGAGCGGCGAATGCCACCAGCAATGTCGCGAACCCGAGTTCGATTTGAAGAAAATTCTTGAGATATTTCGGGATGTCCGTGATCAGGATTCTTCCCGCCGGCAGGTGCAGCAGCTTCAGCAGGCTGTCGCTGTGGTTGAGATACAGGCCGAGCCCCATGATCAGTGGCGGAATCAGGCACACGATCAGGAAAATGGCCATGAAGCGCGACCGGAAAATGTAGCGCCAGGCATAGCGAGTCAGAATCAGGAAACGCGACCATTCCGGCGTCAGACGGCCACTCCAGGCCTTGTAGTTGCGTTTGTAAACGGCCATGTTACTTGACCTCGGATTCCACGGCGCGCAGGAAAATATCTTCCAGCGAATCGCGTCGGTAGTTCAAACGGCGTAACTGGATATCACGCTCGGCGGCCAGGCGGTAAATATCTTTGATGTCGAGCCCGTCGGACATCACCATTTTGAGGCGGCCGCCGGTGCCCACTGCGCATTCACAGCCGAGGCTTTCCAGCGCTTCGGCAAAATTTTCGTTCGCGCCCACAGTTTCCAACTCGACAAACCGACGGTTGGCGCGGCGCTCCTCGTCAAGGTTCGAGTAGTGCACAATCCGCCCCTGGTTGAGGATCAGCACCTCGTCGCAGGTCTCTTCGACATCGCGCAGCAAATGGGAGCAAAGCACGATTCGTACCTGGCCGGAATCTTTCATTTCCTTGATCATTCGGATCATGCGCTGACGCGCGGGCGGGTCGAGACCGTTGGTCGGCTCGTCGAGGATGAGCAGTTTCGGCCCATGCACAATGGCTTGTGCCAGCTTGGCGAGCTGCTTCATGCCGAGCGAGTAGGTGCCGACTTTGCGATAGCGCGCCTCGCCCAGTCCGACGTAGAACAGTGCTTCGTGAGCCCGCTCCAAAGCGGCTTCAGAAGGCAGACCCGAGAGCTCCGCCATCAAACGGACGAAAGCCACCGCCGTCATGTTCCCGATGAACGAGTCGTTCTCGGGCATATATCCAACGACAGTTCGAATGGCTTTGGTTTGTGTCCGGATATCGAAATCGAAAATGCGCGCGGTGCCGGTAGCAGGCTCATGAAAGCCCAGCAGCGTATTGATCAACGTCGACTTGCCAGCGCCGTTCGGGCCAAGCAAACCGATTGCTTGGCCCGAGAGCGAACAGGAGAGATTGTTCAGAATGGTCCGCTTGCCGAATCGGACAGACAAATTGTCGAGTTGAATAAGCGTGCTCATTGCTTACTTCTTTCGCGCAGCGCCGACCCATGGATGGCGTTCCCCAGGATGTTCGGCACTGCGAGAGTTTCGAGACTGAGTCCGAAGAGCGGACCGTTACCGGAGATCACGATGCGATTGGGTTCGCCGTAGGCGTAGATCAGGCCCGGCGCATTATTTGCTTCCAGCGCTTCGATAGATGCTTTCTGCGCCGGCGTCAGGCCGCTGAAAGACTTCAGTTGATCGGCAATCGGTCCAATCATCGGCCCGATGTTGTGGTAAATGAACCCGGAGAGATTCGCGTACTGATCGTGCGGCAGCAGGCTGCGGAACTTGTCGGAGCGGCTGAGCGTGTAGCCATTCTGCCGGTTCTGAATCGCTCGCAGCACGATGCCCTGCGTTGCGCCGGCAACGAAGTAGCTGTCGACGTAGGTGTAGTGCAGTTCGAGACCGGAGTGCGTCCCGGTCAGTGAGTAGAAGGTGCGGTCGCCAACCTGATTCTTGGCCAGGTTCAACTGCATACCGTGATGATTCTGGCTCTCGTTGTTGAAACTGGTGATCAACTTCTCGATGGTCCACTCGAGGCGATCAGGGCTGTAAGTCTCCATCGCGAACTCCCAGTTGGGCACCGGGAAGACGGGTCCGTCGATAGCGAAGGCGGCGTCGGTGCCGAGAGGCCCTGCCAGGTCGTTCAGCACGTTGATGCCGCTCCTTTGCTCGAAGTCGCTGAGCTCTTTCGCGAAGTCCGCCCGCTGGCTCTGCGCGTAGGAGAACAGATCCCCCAGGAGTGCCTGCGGGTTCTTGAGGACGAATCCCGATGCCAGCAGCGCGTTCGGCGAGACGAATTCGAGAGAACCCATCGGGCCAGGCGCTCCCAGCCACGAGGCGAATCCGCGACGTTCGCGCCGGAAGTTGAGCGCAATGCGATTATCGGTAGCGCCGTTCTTTTCTTTCCGTTCGAAGATGAGGTAGCGAACATCCTGGATTCCTGTCGGACTGTTCTCGGGATCGGGTTCATTCTTCAGTACGGAGTTGCGCATGATTTGTTCCAGGTTTGCGCAGAACAGATACCCCACTCCGGACTCGTACGACTTTTGGATCACGTTGTGGAAGTAATTGCCCTCGAAGCCGCGGGAATTCCGATACTGCTCCATCAGCCCGGCATCCCCGGTGATGGCCAGCATGTCGTCGTGGATCCACACCAGCGCCTGGCCTGCCGGTTTCGTCACCTGCGTGCCGTTGGACGAGTGGGTTTCGGCGTCCTCAATGAAGTGGAGTGGCGATTTGCCGCTGCCGGAAAGTTCGCGCGCTTGCCCTTCCAGGAACTCACGGAGACCTTTTTGCTTCACTTCCGCGAGCAGCATGGGCTGGCTGTAACTGCCGCCGGGCTCGCTCGTGATGCAGAGTACGACCTCGTCGCCCAGGTAGTTGCTGAACGTACGCAGGCGATTGACTACGTCGTCGAGCGAGTGGCCTTCCTTGGGCCCATTCTGTTCCCACCACTGGCGCAGAACTTCGCTTTGCTGGATGCGCTCGTTGAAAAGGCGCGTGGCTTCGGAAAGAGTGTTGCCGAGATTCGGAATGGCAGCGTAAATCACCGTGTTCCAGGGCGCCGCATCGAGGAGCTTGCTGCTATAGCGCAGACCAGGGCTCGGGATCTGTTCGATCTCCTTGCGAAGCTGGCTGAACTCGCCCAGCAGCGCGAGGTACTTTGCGGAGTTGCGGCTCCACTCAAATTCATCGTGGACTGGCACCTTTTCGATGCTGGGATTTGTCGCCGTTTGATCGCCCGGATGCAGTAACTCGGAGTGTCCGGTTTCTTCTACCTTCACTTCGCCCTCGGCAACCGAAACACGAGTTCCCTTAGTGCCGCGCGTGACGGCAAATACGGTGCCGTGAACTGTCACGAGACAGTCGGGCGTGGACACGAAGAGGGCGCCTATCTTCTGCTTGGCGGCCTGGACGATAACGTTTCCGCGATCGAGGAAAATGGTGGTGCCGCGAGCGGCCTTCGAAATAGACACCTCAGCGCGCTCGTTCATTTCGACCAGCGAACCGTCGGACAATTTGAGCAGAGCGGTGGATTGCTTGCCGGTCCGGACACGCTCGCCTTCGGCAACCTGGCGGCCGGAGAAGATCGGCGCCGCGGACTGGTCTTTCACAGAGTAAAGAATGCCGCTCACCGATTGCACCGTGGCGCGAGTACCCGAGGAGGGAAGCAGTCGCGCAACACCCCACACACTGATACCGACCACCACAACGGCCGCTGCGGCAGCCGCCCACTTCATGTAAACGGGCAGTTCCCTCTGAACGATTTTGGGGCGGCTGATGGTGACCAGCTTTCCGGAACGCGTGGCAGCCAGCACACGGCGGCAGACAACGCACGTGTGGGTGTGGTCCTCGAGCAGGAGAGAGCGCGATTCCGGCAGGGTCTTGTCGAGATACGATTGCATCAGCGCCTGGAAGTCGGCACAGGTGTGCAGCGCATGAGCCGAGGGGTCCGCCGCGGCGCTGAACAGCCTGCCTTGGACGCGCGCGATGGCTTCGTTCGCGGCGGTCTCAGGAGCCATGTCGGCGCGAATGGCATTGAGAATGGAGTCGAGATTGTTCGTGCTCATGACTTTTCTCCCATGTAGGAACGGACTTCCTTTTGGAGCTGCTTCCTCGTGCGATGGAGGATGACTGCAACGTGCACCTGCGAGATGCCCAGAATGCGAGCGATTTCGGGGTTCTCGTGGCCCTCAAAGAACCGCAGCGCGAAGACTTCGGCATCGCGGCGGTTCAAGTGCGCCAACGCCCGTCGCAGGCATTCCTTCAACTCGCCCATGTCCTGCGATTTGCCCTCAGCCAATTGGCTGGGCGGCGCGTCATCGATCGGTACGGCGCGGGCTGCCTGCTTAGAGCGAACCAGGTCGAGCGAAACGTTGACCGCTGCCCGGCGCAGGTAGCTTTCCTCGTTTTCGAGGGCTCCAGCGGCCTGGTCGCGGCGCATCAGGCGCAGGAAGACGGTCTGCAGCACATCCTCCGCATCGGCGGCGTTGCCGGTGATCCGGTATGCGGTGCGAAACACCAGGCCGGAATGGGCGGAATAAACCCGGTCAAGCCCGATCATCGGTGGGCCGAACCCGGACGCCGCAGGTTGCTCTCTCATTGCGAGTTGCAGGATGCACCTCCTATCCTATTCTGTCCGTTCTATACGTGAAGACTGGATTTTTGTTCCCGGATTACAAAGGGGTGGAGCGAGGGATCGGGAATTGCGTAAGTTGTTGAGGAGCCTAGGCCGATTCCGTGTCCAGGTAGCGCTCAAGCGCCTCCGTCACGATGGCATTGAGCTTCTTGCCGTTTTCGGCCGCGAACATAGCGGCACGTTTATGCAGGTCGCGAGGCACGCGCACGTTAAACGATCCCTTGAACGGAGCGTCCGGTGCCCGTCTCTTCCGTGCACAGGTGGCGAGATAATCCTCCACGGCCTCATGAAAGCTTTTCTTCAAATTGAGCACATCACCCGCTTCGTAAGTGATCAGGTCGCGTATCCCTTCCAGTTTTCCGTGGAAGACCTCGTCCTGATAGCTGTATCGGGCGAAAGCCGATGTAGCCTTTGTATTGCATTGTTCCGTTCATAGGTGTCCCTCTTGCTTAAGGTGCGCAAGTACGTCCAGGATTTGGTAGGTTTTCAGGACGTTCCTTTTCAGGACGTTTCCTTGGATGTGGCTTGTGCAGGCTGCTCATAACGCCGCTGGCACTGATGGATTTTCGCCGCGACCCGCTGCCTGATTCTTCTCTGTATCCGAAACCAGCCAGGAGGTTTTTCAACTCGGTCCAGGCAAAGTCGGCCGGTTTACTTCGAAAGCGCTTGAGAAGCTTGTCGCGTTGGCTCATGCCGACGGTTAGAGCATGCCGCAACACCAGATTCTCACACGATCGAACCCCGTTGCAACTGAAAATAGTTGCAAAACGGAGAACGACCCTGAGCCTCTACCGGTTTGAGCTAATCGGACGTGTTGGCGGTAGAGCCATTAACATGGGAGACGGACGCACCCATCAGAAACAGCACCGGTCTCGGCGTGCTGCTTTTTTCGACTGAACCGGCGCGATGGATCAGCCGCGCGTACACAGATTTGGCCGTTTATGCCGGTCCTGAGCCGGATGCCGATCGGCAGAAGGACGCGAAACAACTACGCGGCACGGTGGTCGAGCAGATCGAGGCCGCGATGGGCTATTTACAGGTATCGCCCTATGTGCCCGTCGCCGCGATAAAGGACGACTGGGGCCGGCAGGATCGTCCGGCCTATTCGCTTCGCGCTTTGCAAGAGGGCATTGTCAATGCGCTTGTTCATCGCGACTATACGGTTCGCGGCTCCCCGGTGCGCTTATTCCTGTTTCCCGACCGGATCGAGATTTCGAGCCCGGGTCGTTTGCCGAATACGCTTACCCCCGCGGATCTGTTCGCTGGCTGCCAACCGATTCGACGCAACCAGATGCTGGCCGGTTTTCTCCGGGACTATACGAGCCCACTTACGCAGCGGTCGTATATGGAAGCGCGGGGCGAGGGCTTTCTGGCCATGGTCCGTGAATGCCAGAAGGTGTCTGGAAGGCGTCCAGCACTGGACGTGATTGGGGACAGCGTCAGGCTCACGATCTTTGCGGCCGCGCCAGTCTAGCGGGATTGCCCGTAATAAGCCGACGCACCATGTTTACGGAAGAAGTGCTTGTCACGCAGGCAGTCAGCCAGTGGCACAGCCTGGGGATTCACCGCCAGCGTCTCCAGCGCCAGGCGAGCCACTTCTTCGAGGATCACCGCCGTGTGCGCTGCCTCGGAAGCGGTCGCGGCCCAAACGAACGGCGCATGGTTCGCCACCAGCACGGCGGGCATGTGCAGCGGATCTTGACCTTCCAGGCAGCGTACGATTGCCTGGCCGGTATTAGCCTCGTACCCGCCTTGTACTTCGGTGTCGCTGAGCGGTCCGGTGACGGGTACCGGCCCATGGAAATAGTCGGCATGGGTTGTGCCAAAGCAGGGGATTGCACGGCAGGCTTGCGCCCAAACCGTCGCAGCGCGTGAGTGCGTGTGGACGATTCCGCCGACTTGCGGGAAAGCCCGATACAGAATCAGATGCGTTGCAAGGTCCGACGAGGGCCGTAGGTTTCCTTCGACCGGGCGCCCGTCGAGATCGACTACAACCATATCGGCAGGCCGCAGTTTGTCATAGTCAACGCCGCTCGGCTTGATCACCACCAGACCGCTCTCGCGATCGATGCCGCTGGCGTTTCCGAAGGTATAGAGAACGAGGCCGCGGCGGACCACCTCCATGTTGGCCTCGTAGACTTCCTTTCGCAGGTCTTCCAGCATGACGTCTCCTACCGTGCGATGCGCCGCAGTGCGGGCAGCACATCGCCCGCCGCAACAGGCTGGCTCGCCGCATTACCAAATCCGAAGTACAGCTTGCGGTACAAACCGTATAGCTCGTCGTAGACCCGTGCCGCTCCGGCGTCGGGCTCAATCGTTCGATAAGCGGGACAGAGGGCGTCCTGCGCTTCCTCAACCGTTTTGAACGTTCCGGCCGCCAGGAATGCGAAGATCGCCGATCCGAGGCTGGTAACCTCACTCTGCGGCACCAGGACCGGCTTGTTCAGCACGTTGGCGTAGACGCGATTCAGGACCTCGTTCTTTTGCGGGATGCCGCCGCCATTGATGACACGGCGGATGGGCACGCCGTGCTCCTCCATGCGTTCCAGAATCACGCGCGTGTGGAACGCCGTCCCCTCGATCGCCGCAAATAGCTCGTCTTGCGCGGTGTGGGTCAGATTCCATCCCAACGTGATTCCGCCCAGTTCAGGATTCACCAGCACCGTGCGATCGCCGTTGTCCCAGGTGAGGCGTAACAGCCCAGTCTGTCCGGCGCGGTACTCTTCCAACCCTGCCGACAGTGCTGCAACCGACGTGTCTGCGCGCCGTGCAATCGCGTCGAAGATGTCGCCGGTAGCCGACAGCCCCGCTTCGATTCCGGTCATCGCGGGATGAATGGAACCGGGCACCACACCGCAGACTCCCGGAATCAACGACACGTTTGCTCCGATGGCCATGATGCAGGTGGACGTCCCGATCACATTCACAACGTCGCCTTCGCGGCACCCGGCGCCGATGGCGTCCCAATGTGCATCGAAAGCGCCGGTGGGAATCGGAATGCCGGGCTCCAGCCCCAGTTTCGATGCCCATGCCATGCTGAGATGCCCGGCAACGTGGTCCGAGGTTTCGTAGCGGCCGCCAAGCTTTTTGCGTACGCCGGCCAACAGCGGGTCAACGGCGTCGAGAAACTGCACGGCCGGAAGCCCGCCGAGCTCGGCGTTGTACATCCACTTGTGCCCCATGGCGCAGACGCTGCGCGGCACATCGGCAGGGTTCGTGACCCCACACAAGACGGCGGCGGCCATGTCGCAATGCTCCAGCGCCGTCACCATGTGCTCCCGTTTTTCAGGATTGTTTCTCAGCCAGTGCAGCAGCTTCGAGAATCCCCACTCGGAGGAATACGTGCCTCCGCACCAGTTGATGGCCTCCAGCCGGCAACGCCGCGCCGTCTCAGTGATGAGGGCAGCTTCGCGCCAGGCCCGATGGTCACACCACAGGTAGTAATCGTCGAGCGGTTCCAGTCCGTCGCCTACCGGCACGACGCTGGAGCCGGTTGTATCGATAGCCAGCGCTTCGATGCGATCGCCCGCGACGCCGGCAGCGGCCAGCGCCATGGCCATCGCTTCCGTAAGAGCACGCATGTGGTCGGCGTGGCTTTGCGTAGCATGGTCGGGATCGTCTTTCCTGCGATGCAGTGGATATTCGGCGACTCCCGACCCGATTCTCCCGCGCTCGCTGTCCACAATCGACACGCGTACGCTGAGCGTGCCGAAGTCTACTCCTGCAACGATGGCCATGGTCCGTCTATTGATGCCAATACATTTCCCACCCGAGATAGCGGCTGGTGGCTTCGTATACGGCTCCCGCGTTCGAGCTGAGGTTGGCGGCAACGTGGTGTTCGAAGCCGTTCGCGCAGATGTAGCGTAACAACTCCTGCAGCCGCGGGATCTCCACCACGCCGGCGCCACCGAAGGTATCGAGCGGATCATCGGTGAAGCGCCCCTCGCCGACATAGCCGCGGATCTTCCCGGTCGCATCGCTGGTTGAGAAGCGCGCGTAGCTCATCGGAGAAGCCTTCACCTTGCCGACGCACGTTCCGAACGTGTTCAGCTTTCCGACCGTACCAGCGATGATCTCCTGGAAGTCCATGCGGACCTCTTCGAAGAAATGCTTGGGCAGGTTGCTGCAATGGAAGCAGACGGCCTTGTTGGGATCTTCGCCGTAGTTGTTGTTCCAGTCGAGCAGGGCGCTGGGGGTTTGCGATGCCATCCGCAGGGCGTGCATGGCGATGACGCCCGGGATGTCGACCTCGCAGGCGCTCGACATCAGCGCATTGCTCATCATGCTCATGATGGTGCAGGGCACCACGCCGAAGAACTCTTCGAGCGATGTCCAGCACTGCACGGCACTGATAGTGAGTTCGTTGGCCTGCATCCACTGATCGATCACCGCGCCGAGCTTCGCCATCTTGAGCAGCGCGTCGGCGGGCACGCCGCTGGTCGAGACGTAACCCCGAATCGCCTCCAGCTTCGCCTGCGCCGCTGAATCATCGTCCTTCATGCGCGCAATACGCCCCAGAATCTCGGAGAGGTCAATCGGCTCGATGGTGATGCCGTTCGACTCCAGAAGCTTTTCGCTGTAGCGAACCGTGTTGAACGCCGCCGGGCGCGCCCCGATGGCACCCACCCGCAAACCGCGCAATCCGTTCACGACACGACAGACCGCGGCAAACCACTCGATGTCTTTGCGGAACTGCTCCGTGCAGGGGGTCTCGGTGTGCAGCGTCGTCAGGGAATAAGGAATGCGGTACTGCTGCAGGTTGTTGCAGACCGACATTTTGCCGCAGAAGCTGTCGCGGCGGTCGCGAATCGTCATCTTGCCGGTTTGATCCGGGAAGGCGTGAATCAGGATCGGAACTCCGAGGTTCGCGGTGCGCAGCGTTTCGGCGACGGTCTTCTCGTCGCCGAAATTGGGCAGCGTGACAATCACACCCGCGATGCGATCCTGCTCGGCGCGAAACAGCGCCGCACATTTTCTGGCATCGTCGCGCGACTCGACGGCGCCATATTTGGTTTGTTCGGGTGTCGGACAAATCACCCCGTACCCATAGGATTCCAACGCCGCGGTCATCTGTTCCCGGCCCTCTTTGGCAAGGTGGTCGGGGAAAAAACCACGGTTACCTACAACCAGTCCGAACGTTAGTTTAGAGTCCATAAAACTTAGCGCTTGCGCGGTGAGAAAGCAAAGGTGTAGACCACTCCTAACACCAGGATGAACGCGCCCCACCAGACGCCGGAGTGCAGATTCGCGAGAACCGGCTGATGCGCGGGCGGGTTGAGCAAATCATACACGCCCGAAGCCGTGATCAGGACGCCGTAAACCACGAGCATGACTCCAATGAAAAACCAGACAGAAATGTGTTTGCCAGCCATAAGTGTTTACCAGAAGATGATGTTCAAAATGAAGAACACGACGATCACGATAGCGGCCCAGAACAGTGGGCGCTCGTAGATGGGGACCTCTTCTTCCTTGGGCATCACAGTGCAGCCATAAACAAGGCCGTTGAGCGCCGAATCGGGCAGAGGCTTGGTCATCATGCTCACGATCACCGTAACCAGCACGCAGATGATCCACGACCAGAGCCCGCGATACATGTCCTGCGCCATCTCTTTGGCATCCGGCGAGAAGGCGATGTACCGCAACGCGGTTGGATCTGCCTTTACCCAGCCGAACATGGCAATCGATGACAGGGTCCCGGAGAGCAGCCCCCAGAATCCGCCCTGCGGAGTAGCACGTTTCCAGAACATACCCAGTAAGACCGTCCCGAAGAGCGGCGCGATAAAGATACTGAACAGCGCCTGGACATAATCCATGATGCTATGGAACTGCATCACGAAATAGGCTGTTCCGATGCTCACCAGGACGCCGATCACGGTGCACCAACGGCCCATCTTGACGTAATGCCGATCGGTGGCGTCGCGGCGCATCAGCGCGCGGTAGATGTCGTAGGTCCATACCGTGGCAAAGGCGCTGACGTTGCCGGCCATGCCCGACATGAACCCCGCAATCAACGCGGTGATGCCCAGACCGAGCAGCCCGGGTCCCAGGTAACGCGCGAGCATAAGCGGCAGGACTTCGTTATAGCTGTGCGCGTTACCGACCACCTGGCTTGCGCCCACGAGTTTGATCGGCAACACCGCCAGTCCCAGAAGACCGGGAAGGATGACGATGAACGGCACTAGCATCTTGAAAGCCGAGCCGATAATGGGGGCGAGTTTGGCGCTGCGCAGGTCCTTGGCCGCCAGAACGCGCTGGACAACCAGGAAGTCAGTAGTCCAGTACCCGAACGAAATCACAAAACCGAGCCCCAAAACGATTCCTGTCCAATGAATTCCCATCGGGTTGCCGGAGAACGAGCCCAGCGTGCTCCACAGGTGAGTGTAATCCTGGCGGCCCAGGTTCGCCGCGATCTTCTGTTCCAGGCCGCTCCACCCGCCAGCCTCAATGAGGCCCAGGATCGGAATCAGCAGGGCGCCGAGCCAGATCAAAACAAACTGCAGCACTTCGTTGAAGATTGCAGATCGCAATCCGCCCAGCGCAACATATACGGCGACCGTGAGAGACGAAACCCAAATGCTGAAGTTAATGTCCCAGCCAAGGACGACCTTCATCACGAGGGCCATCGAGTACATGTTGATGCCGCTCATCAGGACGGTCATGAATGCAAAGCAGACGGCGGAGAGGGCGCGGCTCGATTCACCGAAACGCAACCGCAGGTAGCCGGGCACCGAGTGCGTTTTCGAAATGTAGTAGAACGGCATCATCACCAGGCCGAGAAAAAGCATCGCGGGAATGGCGCCAATCCAGTACCAGTGGGTGGCAAGAATACCGTATTGATAAGCGGAAGCGGCCCACCCCATCATTTCGAGGGCGCCGAGGTTTGCGGACAAGAAGCTGAGTCCTGCGATCCAGGCTGTCATCTCGCGTCCGGCCAGGAAGAAGTCTTCACCGGTTTCGGATTGACCTTTCAGGTAAAACCCGATTGCGAGAACCGCGGCGAAATAAATCGCGATGATGGCAACATCGACGCCGCTAAGGGAGATGAGACGGTCGGATGCTCCTGTAAGCGTTTGCATTCTCTCCGAGGATACTAGATGAAGGGAGGATAATGTTAACCGCCTATGAAACGCCGCGATTTTCTTACCGTGATTCCCGCCGGCCTGGTGGCCGCGCGCTCGGCTCGCGCCGCCGATGGAGAAGTGAACGTCTTCCTGAAAGACAGGATCGGGACCATCAGTCCCTTGCAGCACGGGCATTTCATCGAACATCTGGGCGGCGTGATTTATGACGGCGTCTGGGTTGGCGAGGACTCGAAGATTCCGAATGTCGGCGGAGTGCGCAAGGCGTTGATTGACGCGATGACACCGCTCGCACCCACCGTGATGCGCTGGCCCGGCGGGTGCTTCGCCGATAGCTACGATTGGCGCGACGGCATCGGACCGCGAGCACAACGTCCGCGCCGACGAAATTTCTGGGCTTCCAACGGCATGCTGCGGAATCTTCCCGACAACAGTCCGGCGAAGGACGATCCCAATTCGTTCGGCACGAACGAATTCCTGCGCTTCACGAAGCTCATCAACGCCGAGCCCTACCTGGCCGCCAACCTCCGCGGCATGTCTGCGCGCGATTTCGACGAGTGGATCGAATACTGTAATGCGCCGAAAGGCGCGGGCACAGCCGCGGACCGGCGGGCGGCCAACGGCGATCCGGAACCGTTTCACGTGCGTTATTGGGGCGTCGGAAACGAGAGCTGGGGTTGCGGCGGCGAAATGACTTCGGAAGAATACTCTGTCGAATTCCGAAAATTCACAGCCTGGACGCCAACTTATGGCGGGCCGCCGCTCGCCTTCATTGCTTCGGGGCCGAATGGTGGGGACTATCGCTGGTCGCGGGGATTTTTCTCGCGCCTGGTGGAGAAGAGTCCGGGCCTGTTGAACCGCGTTTGGGGATGGGCACTCCACTATTACTGCGGAACCACAGGCAAGGGCGATTCGCTCGACTTCACTTCAGACAATGCCTATGAACTTCTTGACCGGGCGAATCGCATGGAAGGTCTCATCACGCGGCATTGGGACATCATGAGCGAATACGACCGCGAGCATCGCGTGAAGCTCGTCGTGGACGAGTGGGGTGCCTGGCATCACGATACAACGGCGGTCGCTCCGCACCATTTGTTTGGGAGCGTCCCCACCATGCGCGATGCGCTAGTGGCCGCGATCTCGCTTGATACGTTCCACCGGCACGCCGACAAGGTAGCGATGGCCAACGCGGCGCAGCTTATCAATTGCATCCAGACTCTGTTCCTCGCAGATGGCGATAAATTCTGTGTCACGCCGACCTACGAGGTGTTTGCGATGTATAAAGATCACTGCGGCGCGGACGCGGTGCGTTCCACGTTCGGGGCTTCCACCGTAGGCTATGCCGGCGAACACCCGGGCAACGTGGTCAGGCTGGCTGGATCGGCATCGCGGTCCGGTAATACTCTGACCATTACCGCCGCGCACACGCATCTCACGGAACCGTTGGAGACCAATATCCAGGTGTTCGACGGCACGGTGAAAAGCGCCCGTGCGACGGTCCTGACGGGTCCCGACATTCACGCCCACAACGACTTTTCGCAGCCCCACGCGGTGAAGACCACCTCGGCGCCCGTAGAGGCCACGGGCAGCGGAATGCGCATGAGAATTCCGCCGGCATCGGTGGTAAAGATTCAGGCGGAGGTGTGAGTTACATCCCCCTGAAAATGGGCGGTGCGCACGGTTGTCTGGAAAACGGCAAACAATGCGACATAGGTGACGAGCATTTGAGCTCTGTCACTGCTCCACAAGAACGTATTCTTGGCCATTGAAGTGATAGCGTTCCGTCCTGCTGAACCTGCACCCAGGCTTGCTCGACGCACCGCAATCTGTGCCGGCCGTCTTGACGATCAGATCGTGCAAGCGCGCCGGATGAGGATCTAGGGTCCAATTGGCATACCACGTCGTCGCGACTTCGCCGCCCTGCGTCAACGACGAGTTGTCATAGTAGGTGGGAATCCCGCCAACGTGACGAAAGCCTTGCCCGAGGCGCGCATAGATATCGGTCGTCGTGCCGGAAATTCCTTGGTGTGTGCTGCCTACGTCTGCATTGACACAAACGACTTCATCGCCCAGCGTACCCACCGTAATGGGAAGAGAATTGGGCTTGCCATCCTGTCCCCACTCCCCGACCCCGAAATCCGAATGAGCCAACTGCCAACGTCGCTGCCCTACCGTGAATTCGAAGAAGCTCAACGATACACCACACCCGTCGCAGTTATGTCCCTGGTCCCATGATCCGGCGATCACCACTTTGGCTCGACGCGTCTTGTACGGCAGGTCGGATTCGCTAAGCACTTGATGTTGGAGCGAACACTTGTACCCCGGCTCTGGTGTTTGTCCGGGAACGCCACTTGCTTGGATCTCGCAGATTGGATCGTTGGGTTTCTTTGACTGCGTTTCGAGGGCTGCGAGAACCTGTCGCCGTGCACCGACCGAGTCCCATCGGGCGACTCCCGGTGCGGCGGCAGGCATGGGTGTTCGTGGCGACAGTTCGTATTTCGATCCGTTGAAGTGATAGCGTTCCCTCTTGCTGAACGTGCGACCACCTTCGGTACCACTGCTTTCGACAACTAAATCCCATATCGGTCCTTGAGTTGGATCCGTAGAGATTTCCGCTTCCCACGCTGTTCCTGCGTTCTCACGATATCCAGTCGGAATGGAAGCAACCAAGCGAAATCCACCAGCGAGTCGCGCGTAGATTTCGGTTGTCGTTCGTGAGCCATCCTTGTCCGTCCCGCGGCGGGCGGCGAAAATAGCAGGGACGTCGTACCCGAGCGCGTCGACCGTAATGCCGTCGTCAAAAGGCTCGCCCGCCTGCCCCCATTCTGTGACGGCGAAATCCGAATGCGTGACTCGCCACATTTGCCGACTCACGGTAAATTCGAGAAAGCTGAGAGCAGGACCGCACGTCTGGCATTTACGCTGCGGATCTTTGGATGCCGTAACAATGAGATATGCTCTATGCGTCTTGTAGGGCAGTTCGTATTCGCCGAGGACTTCATGCTTCAGGGAGCACCCTGGCGTTTTGCAGAACGGGCTGTTTGGTTTTTGGTGCCGCTCGGCGAGCGCGCGGATAGCCGCGTCGCCAGCCTCCAACGTGTTCCAACGGGGAACCGGCATAACCGTCGCAAAGAGAAGTGTGAAATACTTCACCAGCGACAGGCTTGTTGGAATCATGGCTATTTCGAAATCCAGAGCATTTTATCATTTACGCGCATAAAATATGAGGATCGAGTGAATATGCGCCGTTTGGGACTCCGTGGGATCGGAATGCCATTACTGTCCGTAGCCTGCTTCGTGATGTGGACTGTCTTAGTCCTTCAAGGACAGGACGTGCGGGCAGGCCGGGTTGAAGTCGCGGTCGGAGTCAGCCACGGGGTGTTGCTGAAGAGCGATGGCACGGTATGGACTTGGGGTACGAATGATCTCGGGCAACTCGGGCGGGACGGGGATGTCTCGCGGACTCCGGGTCAAGTTCCCGGCCTGAGCGGCATCCGCAGCGTCGTCGCGGACATGTACTTCACGATGGCGTTAAAGGCGGATGGAAGTGTTTGGACGTGGGGAGGCAACCAGCACGGTCAGGTAGGGAATGGAAGCAAGAATGAGAATGCCTCTCCTGTCCCCACTGTGGTGCGCGGGCTTCCACGCATCGTCGCGATCGCTGCAGGCGGAAAAGCCGCGATGGCCCTCGACTTGAACGGAACGGTATGGGCTTGGGGAAACGGATTGGCTAGCAAGCCCGAACCAGTGCAAAAGCTGCCGAAGGTGATTGCCATCGCGGCGGGAGATGAGCACTTCATCGCGGTCGATGCGAAGGGCCAGGTTTGGGTCAGAGGTCATCACGGGATCGAAGAAATCGACCGAGGGACTTCTTCGGATCCACAACAGGTCCCCGGTCTCTCGGACATCATAGCCGTGGCCGGCGGTCTTGAATGCACGTTTGGACTCAAGAAGGATGGCACAGTGTGGGCAGTCGGATCCAGATTCTGGGGCGATTCTCCCACGGATTCCTCGTCGAACAAAAAATCCGCATTGTTGAACGGCCTTTCGGACGTGAAAGCCATTTCAGCGAATGGCACTAATGTTTTCACCTTGAACGGCAATGGAACGGTTTGGACGTGGCAACGTAAACCTGTACGGGTCGGCACACTGACTGGCATTGCCGCGATTGCGATCGGGTTTAATTCAGCGGCCGTAGACACGCGAGGGGATGTTTGGACCTGGGGACCGTTCAGCACCGGCTCCGAGGACCCCAAAATCGTGAAAATAACCGGCGCCCCCATCCGACCCGAAAAAGCGAGTCCCCGGAAATGCGTAACCTGGACCGGGTGGTCCCACGATAGCGATGAGCAAGTGGAGTTGTTTGGATGCGAAACGGCAACCCACAACTTCCTTCAGATCTGCGGCGACCCGGACAATCCAGATGCCCCCGAGAAGTGGAAGAACATCAATTACCGTTTCGGTCCCGAGAATGGTCCGCCCGATCTTATGTTCCCAGCGCACCCGGAAAGTGCTCCTCCTTTGCTCTTCTATTCCAAAGAGGAGGGTAAGGGGAGTGATGGTCGCGACATCGAAGTCATTAGGTTTTCGAATGGCGCGTATACGTATCGGGTTTATTTCGGCTACGTAACCACTCGCTACCCTGACGGTCGGCTGAATTTCCACAGCCAGTTGGATGGCGGCGTCGAGGTGTACGACCGAAACGGAAAAAGGCTGTCCCGCATCGCCTGCAATGGGGCAAATCTTTATCCAACTGACTTGTCCCGGAGTCTTCCGTCTGATTCAAAAGCCGCCGATCGGCGATGATCCACCGGCACAAGAACAATCGTATCGGGCCAACGCCCCACGGCTATCAGCAAACCATGAACTGTAGCCGGCGGGTTCCCCCGATTTTGTCCCAGGCCAGCCGCCGGTGGAAACTTCGCACGTGGACTCACGTGCCGAACCAAATCCTGCTGGATCGTCATCAAGTCACACCGAAGACTTCTCGCATGTCTGCTCGATGCACATCGGCGGCTTTTCATCTGGCAGCCGAGGCAGAAGTCGGGCCGGCTGAATGCTTGCCCACCTTGGCTCACAACCTGGTGAGCGATAAGGTGTCGCAGTCGGTTTCGCCTGCGCATGCCGCTCAAACATTGCAGAACGACAATTGCTTCCGCAGGGCAGGTCGAAATCTAGTATGAGTGAAGTGCGGAGTGAGCTTCCGCTCTCTCTCTCGGCTGGAGCGTCAGCCTCTGCCTCAGGCCGCAGCGGCCGTCTTGTCACGGCATTGTGACGACAGGAAGCTCGATAAAGCTCGCGTGAGCCGCCGCATGATAGATCCGCTGCGTCGCCTTCCGATAATCCTCCGGCTTCGCCCAGAAAATATTCGCCACGAAGGTCTGCGGATTGCGGTCATACAGCGGAAACCAGCTCGACTGAACCTGCACCATCAAGCGGTGGCCGGGCAGGAAAACGTGGTTCGCGGTCGGAAGAGAGAAGCGATAAAGCAAAGGCTGCCCCGTGGCGATCGGTTTCGCAAACTCCAGGCTCTCGCGATACCGGCCCCGGAAAATATCGGCCGAGACCATGAGCTCGTAGCCACCCATAGGCGCCTGACCGGCAACCTCGTCGGGATAAACATCAATTACCTTTACCACCCAGTCCGAATCCGTCCCGCTCGTGGAGGCGATTAAATTAACAACCGGCTGACCGCTGATCTTCAGTGGCGACTTGAGCACATCGGACGTGAACACCGCCACATCGGGCCGCCCCGACGGCTCCCGTTGATCATCCACCAACCACTCTGGCCAGGTCATGCCGTTGTCATAGCCAACCGGCTGAACGGGCCGCGTGCGGAAGGGCACTGGTTTAGCCGGATCGGACACGTACTCGTCGAACTCGGCGTCGCCGTTCTTCGGAGTCGAGAAGCTGAGTTTCCCGCCCGCTGCCAGGTAAAGCGGCGCCGAATGACCCGCGGGCCACGACTGCAACCGCCGCCAGACGTTCGTCCCCGTTTCGAAAGCCGTGACCGGCGCCACGCCCGACGGCGGCGCATCATCTTTCAGATAGTGGGCCAGGAACGGAGCCAGAATCTCACGGCGGAAATACAAGCCGGTGTCGCTGTTGAATTTGAGAGCCCCCAGCGAGCTGCCGTCGCCAATTTCCTGCCCGTGATGCCAGGGACCCAGCACCAGAAACACCTTATCGTTACCGGTATCCTTCGGCTTGATCGCCTTGTAGACGGCGGGCGCGCCGTAGATGTCTTCCTGGTCCCACAGGCTGTGCACCAGCATGACGGGCACATTCAGAGGCTCGGCTGCCAACAATTTGTCCATCGCCTGATCGCGCCACCAGGCATCGTAACCAGGATGTTCTAACAGTTTTCGCCAGAAGCCGACCTGCTCCAGCCCATGCCGCCGCCCGAGCTCACCCGCCGACCCCGCCTCCATATACACGTCGTAATCGTCGAAATGGCTGGTCCACCATTTCTCAGAATTGTCGCGAGTCGCTTCCTGCTCCAGGATGTACGGCATGTTCTGCTCGCGGAAAGCGCCATTGTGAAACCAGTCATCGCCCATCCACCCATCGACCATGGGATTCATGGGAACCGACACCTTCAGCGCAGGATGCGGGTGAAACAGGGCCATCAAGGGTAGAAAGCCGTCGTACGAAATCCCCAGAATCCCCACCTTACCGTTTGTTTCCGGGATGTTCTTCACCAGCCAGTCGATGGTGTCATAGGTATCGGTGGCGTGGTCCACCGCGGTCGGATTGCGCGGACCGTGCAGCGGGCGATTCATAACGTAGTCGCCCTCGGACCCATACTTGCCGCGGACGTCCTGCACCACACGAATGTAGCCACCCTCGACAATCACTTCCGTTGCATTGTCGTAGCCCCAAAGCGTTGGTCCGAGATGGGAACTATGTTCGTGTGTCGTAAGCTCGTTCGCGTTATAAGGCGTGCGCGTGAGGAGAATCGGGGCGCGCCGGGCCCCTTTGGGAACGAGGATTACGGTGTGCAGCTTAACACCGTCCCGCATCGGGATCATCACTTCCCGCCGGGTGTAATCGAAGCTATCCGCCGGGCGGGAGAACCGGGCAGGCGTCTCGCTCGGAAGACTCGGGTAGCTGGGTTGTGCATGGGCGGCCGCTACGAGCAGCGCCGCCGCAAACAGCTTTGTCCTGGGCATCCCAGGGATTATAGCGAGTACAGCGCCATTAACTCGACATCTTCCAGAAGAAGAGCCGAACGGCCCACGCTGTCAGGCCGATGAGAAGGAAAGCACTCAACGGTATAAGCATGAGATTGTATGACTCATGCTGCTCGTTTTTTGTTTCAGCCTGCCAACTTCGAAATGTCGTTGTAAATGACGAACACAACCACGGCCATCAGGAACACAAAACCGACCTTGAACACCGCTTCCTTCATCTGCAGGCTGAGGTCGCGACGCATGAACATCTCGATCAGCAACAGGAGAATCACCCCGCCATCGAGGATCGGGATTGGAAGCATGTTAAACACGGCCAGGTTCAGGCTCACCATGGCCATCAGGCCGAAGAACGGCCCCGGGCCCTCGCGCGCGGCCTCGCCCGACATGCGGGCAATCGTGATCGGTCCGCTCAGCGATCGAGTAGACATCTTGCGTTCGATGATCCCCCGCAGGATGCCATAGATCAGCGACGCGCTTTTCGCGTTCTGCCGAATGGATTCGGCCAGGGCTTGCGGGAGAGCTAACTGCGTTATCACTAATTGCGGTTGCAGGTTCACCCCAATAACCCAGCGCGGAGCGGCGCCGTCCTCGTTGGTCTGGATCGGAGTGATGATCGCTTCCGACTGCTTGCCGTCTCGCGAATAGACAAGGTCTACCGGCTTGCCGGGATTACCGTTGGTGATATCGAGCAGTTTCACAACTGACCGGATCGGCTGTCCGTTCGCACTAACCAGGATGTCACCCGCTTTCAATCCTGCTTTGGCCGCAGGCATTTCGGGCCTCACGGCGCTGACTTCGATAGGACTCTGTTCGGCCCAACCGGCGACACCTGTACCCCAGCTCGCCTCCAACGTCGGAGTTACGACGAAATGGAGCCGCTTGCCGTCGCGCAGTACCCAGACATCAATGGGGTGACCCGCACTGGCGCCCTCGCGCATGAAAACGTCTTCCCAGGTCGGGTCGGCGGTATTGTCGATCTGGACGATTTTGTCTCCCTCGCGAATTCCTGCCTTGGCTGCCGCCCCTTCCTGCGCCACCGCCCCGATCACGGGATCGGGATTGTTAGGCAGTTTTGGAAAATGAACCATGAACAAGCCGGTGAGAACCGCAACCGCAAGAATGATGTTCATGAACGGCCCGGCGAACGCGATGATCAGTCGCTGCCAGCGAGGCTTCGCGAGAAATGCCCTCGGATCATTCGCATTTTCATCGCCCGGCTGCTCACCGGCCATCTTGACGTAGCCGCCGAACAGGATCGCCGAGAACCGGAAATCGGTCTCGCCCTTTTTAAACCCAAACAGCCGCGGTCCGAATCCAAAGCTGAAGGCATCCACCCGCACGTCGAAAAACCGCGCGGCCCAATAGTGCCCCAGCTCGTGGATAATGATCATCACCCCGATGAGGACGAGCAGCCACCAAATATTTTGAAGAACTATCATGTTTACACCGCCGGGCAGGCGTTCAAAGCACCCACCTCTTGAACTACCCGTTGCGCCACCAGGCGCGATTCCTGATCAATAGCGAGCACTTCGCCCACGGATCGCGGCTCTCGAACAGGCACCCGCTCCAGGGTCTCTTCCACTACTACGGCAATCGACGGGAAAGAGATTCGGCCGTTCAAAAACGCGTCGACCGCTACCTCGTCCGCAGCATTTAGTGTACAGCTTGCCGATCCCCCAGTCTTCTGGGCTTGGTAGGCCAGGCCGAGAAGCCGGAACTTGTCAAAATCGGGAGGGAAGAACGTCCACGCCCGCGCCTGGTTCCAATCCAGACGCGGTACCGGCGCCTCATGGCGGTCCGGCCAGGTCAGGGCATATTGTATCGGCATACGCATGTCGGTCGCCGAAATCTGGGCGATGAGGCTGCCGTCGCTGTACTCCACCATGGCGTGTATTGAGGACTGGGGATGAACCACCACGTCTATCTCACTCGGCTGAAAATCGAACAGCCAACAGGCCTCAATCACCTCAAACCCCTTATTCATGAGCGTAGCTGAATCTATCGTGATTCGCTTGCCCATCTTCCAGGTCGGGTGATTTAAAGCTTGCTGTGGCGTGATTGACGCGAACTGCGACTTCGGCGTCTCCCGGAAGGGACCGCCGGATGCAGTCAAAAGCAGCCGCGTGACCTCGCTCCGTTTGCCGGCGCGCAGACATTGATGTGCCCCGTTATGTTCGCTATCGACCGGAATAATCTCGGTGCCGATTTCAGCTGCCTTTTCGGTTACCAGCTTTCCACTGGCCACCATCACTTCCTTGTTCGCCAGGCCTACGCGCTTGCCCTTACGGACCGCCTCATAGGTGGCTTCCAGGCCTGCCACGCCGACGATAGCCGACATGACAAAGTCCACCTGGTCATGGGTGGCTGCTTGCACACGAGCCTCCGGACCGAAGTCGATTTGGGGCCATTCGGAGCGGGACACCACCCCCGCCTCCAGTCTGCCTATTAGATTCCGGCGTACTTCCTCGGTTTCAACAACCACGACCGGCGGCCGAAAGCGCTCAATTTGTTGCGCCAGGAGTTCCGCATTACGCCCCGCGACCAGGGCGTGAATACGATACTGGTCCGGGTGTCTGCCGACCACATCGAGCGTGCTCACGCCGATCGAGCCGGTAGACCCAAGAATCGTGAGATTTTTCAATATACTATATTGTACTAACGGTTAACCATGTCAGTACAATCAGTGTTCATGAAAAGTGGCAATCTGAAGCGGGTCTGCGAGTTGACCTTAACCGACGGCAGCACTGTGACCGTTGAACCGTATGCCATCTTCATTTCGCCTAGGGGACGGCAGCAGTTCCTGTGGTTTCAGTTGTCCAGTTCCAAGCCGGAAGATCGCGGGGGGTGGAAGAGTCCGGAGACGGGCACCGTAAAAGCGGCCAAAATGATGGACCCGTCGTTTACGATTCGGACGGATTATCAGCCTTTTGACAAGGGACTGTATCCGTTTGTCAATTTCAGTATTCCGACGCACGATGGCCGGCAGCGTTGGATGGATACACGCAAGGATTTGGACAAACAGACGCTGCAAAGGGACTTCAACAAGCCGAGTTCGTGATGCAGGCTGCCAGCCTGCGGCGGGTTGTCAGCCCGCCTGCTCCACGCCACCGTATCCTAGACCCATGCTGAAGGCAATATAAGAAGTCAGCATGACGAAACAGGAGTTTCAGCGTGCCTTCCAGGACCACAAAGACGCAGTCTACGGCTTCGCCCTGCGAATGACCAGCTCTGTGCAGGTCGCCGAGGACGTCGCTCAAGATTGCTTTGTGGAACTGCTCCGCCACCCCGGCCATTTCGATCCGGCTCGCGGACCGGTGCGGCAGTACCTCCTTGGAATGGCCCGCAACCTGGTATTCCGCTACTGGCGCACCTCGCGGCGGCTCGACCCCATCGAGGACGATGCACGAAGCGATACGCCGGACCTGATTGCCGGTCCCATCGCGTCATTGGTGGAAGTCGCGGTCCAGTCGTTGCCTCCTCTCCAGAGAGAAGCGCTACTACTGTTCGAGTACGAAGGCTTTACCCTGGAGGAAATCGGACGACTCGTGGATGCGGACGTGGGCACTGTGAAATCGCGGCTCCATCGTGCCCGTGAGAAACTCCGATACCTGCTGGCGCCGCTCAAGAATGGATCGGGAGGAAACTAGCATGGACGAACATAAACGGGAACCTCTGACGGACGATCAGCTCTCAGCAATCATGAAGAAGTGGATCGTGGTTGCCCCGGAGAGCCTGGAGAACCGCGTTCTCGATGCGCATACCGATATCGCGGCCTCAAAGTCACGGCGAAGTTGGTGGCATTTCCTCCTCAAAGGATACGTTCGCGTACCCACGCCCGTCGTCTGCCTGGTTGCGATACTGATGATCGCGTTAGTGTGGCGCTCGACGTGGGTAGCAGCGACGTGTACGGCGGGTAGCGGGGTCCGCTCTGCGGTCAGTTGCCCCGCAAATCAAAAGTGTTAACGAAAGGGGTCGCAATGTCTTACTTAAGAAGGATCGCTGGTTATGGAATCGCCGCCATAGGCGTGGCGGGAACGCTATTCGCACAGTTGCCGGTCCCCAGACCGGCGCCGCAATTGTCGCTAACCGAGCCGTCGGGTAAGTCCGTCTCACTCGCGGAGTACGCTGGCAAAGTCGTCCTGGTGCAGTTTCTCTACACCACCTGCCCGCATTGTCAGACGACATCAAGAAACTTCAGCAGCCTGCAGAACGAGCTCGGCTCCAGTGGGCTGCAGGTGCTGGGGATCGCATTCAACGAAGAGGCGGAAGGCAACTCCGTCGCGGTCCGCACCTACGTTCAGTCGAATGGGGTCACTTTCCCCGTGGGAGTGGCCTCGCGCGATGCCGTCCTTGGTTATCTCGGCATTCCGGTGATGTCGAGATTCGTCGTACCCCAGATTATGGTCATCGACCGCAAGGGGCTGGTCCGCGCCCAAACAGCCCCGCTAGGCAGTGACGAACTCATGGACGTAGCGCGGCTCCGTCCGATGCTCGAAGGGCTTCTGAAAGAGGCGCCGAGGACGAGCAGCTCGAGGTAAGGTGCGAAGGCCATTCGCAAATTCCGCGCCGGATGCTAAAGAATCAACACCTGGTGGCCCGCAAGGTGGGCAGGCATTCAGCCGGGCATTCAGCCTGCCCGATTTCTGCCACGGGCTGCTAGTTTCCGCGGAAAGTTGAAAGTTCCGCCGCGATGCGGTTGCAATCCGAACGCCTGCCAGATCCGGTGAACCGTAGCTCCCGACAACTTGGCCTCGCGCGCCATGCTGCGCGTGACAACCTCTTCTACTTTGTCATCGCTGACACAGGGAGTTCCCGGACGCGGTTCGTCAGTTAGACCCTTCAATCCTTTTTCCACAAACCGGGAACGCCATTTCCCCACGGTGGCCGCGGCAATCCGTAAGTGCTTGGCAACCGCTTGATTGGACAAGGCCCTAGGGTTCCGATAAAACCTTAACCAGCTCGTACAAAAACGTCTGGCCTTCGTAGAACGACTGCACTCCCATGCGTTCATCCCGCCCGTGAGCGCGGACGTCGTCCCGGTCTACGAAGAAGCCTTGGACTCCATATGTGGGAATGCCGGCCGCGCGCAAATAGCGGCCGTCGGTGGCTCCCATCACCATCGTCGGCACGGCGGGGACGTTCGGCCACATGGAGTCTGTGATGCGGTTGATCGCTTTCATCAAGTCGGGCCGAAGCGGTGAGGCCGGTCCCCGCGACATATCGCCTACAGTGGAAACCTTCACCTGGTCGTCCGCAAACACCTGCTTCAAAGTGCGCTCCACATAATCGGCGGAATCCTCCGGCAGCACCCGGCAGTTCACGTTCGCGGCCGCCAATTGCGGAAGAGCGTTCAACGCATGACCGCCTTCGAGCATGGTCGCGACGCACGTGGTACGCAGCGTCGAATTCCACGCAGGAGATGCAGCCGCGACATGCTCCATCGCCTCCTTCGATCCCTCCGCGACTTGCGCCAGGTCCCCTTTCAAGGATCCATTCTCGATCTCGGACATCTTCTGGAAGTAAGCGCGGGTGACTTCGTTGGTCTTTAGGGGGAAGCCAAATTGCGAAAGCCGCTGTAGTGCGCCCGCAAGGTGGTAAATCGCGTTGTCCGGAACCGGCATGGAACTATGCCCGCCCTTGTTGCGAACTTCCAGCCGGAAATTGAGCACCCACTTCTCACTCACTTGAACGTCGTTGGCAATCTTCTTACCGTGGACGGTCTCGCCCCAGCCGCCCTCATTCAGGCACAGATCGGCGTCGATCAATTCCTTCTTATTCTTGATGAGCCACTCCACCCCGTTATAAGGTCCGCCGCCTTCCTCGTCGGCGGTCAGCGCCACGATGATGTCGCGGTCCGGCTTGAATCCTTCGCGCTTGTAGCGAATCAGGTTGGCGACCCAAATAGCAGCTTGTGCCTTGTCGTCCGAAGTGCCGCGTCCATAAAAGAAGCCGTCCTTCTCGACAAACGTGAACGGGTCCATGCTCCAGTCTTCGCGTTTGGCTTCAACCACGTCGGTGTGTGCCAGCAGCAGGATCGGCTTGCGTGCCCCGGTGCCGTGGTATCGCACCACGAGGTTGGCCTTTTTCGGGCTGGCGCCGCCGACAAAAATGTCAGACGCGGGGAACCCGGCAGCTTTGAGCCGGCCAACCGCGGCCTCGACGACCGGCGTGGTGGAACCCGTCGTGAACCCCGACTTGATCTCGATCATTTCCTTGTAAATGTCGTGGGCCAGTTGGCGCTCCGCCGCTGGTGGCATGTTGTCCGCCGCGGCACAAAAAACAAACACCGCAGCCCCTACAAAGACTTTGAGCATGGTCTATTGTAAGGCAGGATCGGCTCTCTGACATAAGCAGTCTTAAACTCACAAGCGGCCTTCCTCCCAAGCCCTCAAGGCCGTCATCGCTTTAAACTTCAATGTCACTTCGCCCAAGCCGGCTGAACATTTCATTTCTCCTATGTGGAGTGGCGATTTAGCCAACTGATGGTGCCGCCAGGTCTGCGCTCAGTCGCATAACGTCCGCCAAACTTCCGCATCTCGGTGCAGAAGAAACTGCTTGACAACAGTCGAGTCTCATTCTATATTTAACTTATCGGTTATTTAACCGACTGGTTTATAAGAAAGATGCACGATCAACTGACCTCCACCTTCGCCGCACTCGCCGACCCCACTCGCCGCGCAATCCTCGCCCGGCTGGCCCTCGGGGAAACCTCGGTCACCGAACTTGCCAGGCCGTTCGAGATGTCCATGCCCGCGGTCTCGAAACATCTCAAGGTGCTGGAGCGCGCCGGCCTGATTGCGCGCAGCCGCGACGCGCAGTCGCGTCCCTGTCGCCTGCAGCCAGACCCGCTTAAGGACGCGGCAACCTGGATCGAAGAATATCGCCGGTTCTGGGAGGCCAGCCTCGACCGGCTCGAAGACTATCTCGATAAGATGAAGCCGGCGAAGACGAAGCGGTCCAGAGCAAACAAATCCAAGCCCAACTCCATGGAGTAATACCGTGCCCAATCAGCCATTGCGGCACCCCCGCCAGCCGAATTCGTTTTCAGCCGAACGTTCAACGCGTCTCGCGACGACGCTCGGAATGCTTTCGCTCAGCCTGAGCACCTGAAAGCACGCCTACCGCGATGCTTCCGGCAGCCGCGCTGGCGCAATCTCAAACAAACCCGGGGCTCAACACTCCGGAACAACAATCACAAAAGAAAGGATACATATGCAAATAGTCGACAAACTGATCAGGTTCAAAATGGCTGTCAACGACATGCCGAAGGCAAAAGCTTTTTACGCCGAAAAACTGGGATTGAAGGTCACCACCGACTACCGTCGAGACGATCACAACTGGTGGGTATCGCTTGCCCTCCCGGAAGACGGAGCTTCTATCGTAGTCACCACCGCACACGAAAACATGAAGCCCGGCACCATGAGCCTGTATTTTGCGAGCCCGGACGTTGCAGCAGCCCACCAGGAGATCAGCGCCAAGGGTGCGAAAGTCAATGAAATCAAGGACGACCTGTACGGCCCGGGTTCAGGCGTAAAGTGGTTTAATGTGGAGGACCCGGATGGCAACCAGGTCTTCCTGGTACAGGCGTGAGCCGCCGGGTCAGTCTGACATTTTTCAAACCTGCCAGGAGAACACCCGGACGGCAGGTGTCCGATCCGGGTGTTCGCAAACGCGGAGCAACATGTCCAGCTCATCTTCCGAATCTGATCGCTTTGGCGCCATCCAGGTCCGCGGCGCTCGCGAGAACAACCTCCAGAATATTTCCGTCGACATTCCTCGCCGGAGAATTACCGTCTTCACGGGCGTCTCCGGTTCGGGGAAATCGTCGCTGGTGTTCGACACCATCGCCGCGGAGTCCCAGCGCCTGCTCAATGAGACGTTCCCCGCGTTCGTGCAGAATTTTCTGCCGCGCTATGGTCAGCCGGACGTCGACATTCTCGCGAATCTTTCGACGGCCATCATCGTCGATCAGCAACGCATCGGCGGGAATCCGCGGTCGACACTGGGAACGCTGACGGACAGCTACACGTTGTTGCGCGTCTTGTTTTCTCGCCTGGGAAAACCCGCGGTTCCACACGCCCTGGCGCTTTCGTTCAACGATCCCATGGGCATGTGTCCCGCGTGCGAAGGAATCGGCCGTGGCTCCCAGATCGATATCGATGCACTGCTGGATAAGAGCAAGTCCATCGAAGAAGGCCCCGTACGCTTTCCAACCTTCAACGTAGGTGGATACAATCTGCACACCTTCGTCAAGTCGGGATTCTTCGACGTCAAAAAGCCGCTCAAAAAATACACGAAGGAGGAGTGGCACGACTTTCTTCACCGCGACGACACGAAGGTCAAAGTCAACAAGCAAGGACAAACTTTCAGCTCGGGTTATGACGGCCTGATTCCGAAATTCAAACGCCTTTACCTGAGCAAAGGCGCGGAGAAGATGCCGGCCCATCTGCGTGAGACGTTTGAGAAGATTGTGACGCAGGGACCGTGCGACGCATGCGGAGGAACGCGTTTGTCGGAGGTCGCGCGTGCTTGCCGTATCAATGGAAAGAACATCGCGGACTGCTCGACAATGCAGGTGAGCGAGCTCGCTGAATTCATCCGTTCGTTTCAGGCGCCGAATGTTGCTCCGCTGGTGGCTCGTCTCGCGGACAGACTCGATCATCTCGCAGAGATCGGGCTTGGCTATCTCAGCTTGAGCCGAGAGACGGCAACACTCTCCGGTGGAGAATCGCAACGGGTCAAGATGGTGCGACACCTCTCGTCGAGCCTGACAGAAGCGCTCTACATCTTTGATGAGCCGACCATCGGTCTGCACCCCCACGATATCCAACGTCTCAACAACACACTCACGAAACTACGCGACACCGGAAACACCGTTCTCGTCGTAGAACACGAGCCGGAAGTGATGGCGATTGCCGATCACATCGTCGACATGGGACCCGGCGCCGGAAAGTCTGGGGGCACGGTCGTGTTCGAAGGACCATTCAAAGAGCTCAAAAAGAGCGCCACGCTGACGGGAAAACACCTTTCCACACATCAGGCATTGAAAGAGAAACCGCGAGCCGGACAAGGACATCTTCTCGTCGAGAACGCGACACTCAACAATCTCCGCAACGTCACGGTGAAGATTCCCAAAGGCGTCCTTACCGTCGTCACCGGCGTTGCGGGCAGCGGGAAGAGCTCCCTGATTCACGGCTGTCTTCCCAAACATTACCCCGATGCCCTCTGTGTCGATCAATCGCTGGCGGCGGGATCGCGACGATCGAACCTGGCCACCTACTCGGGAATGGCGGATGCAATTCGGAAGGCGTTTGCGTCGGCAAACAAAGTTCAGCCCGCGCTTTTCAGCGCGAACTCCAAGGGCGCGTGCCCCGCATGCGAAGGGTTGGGTGTCATCTACACGGATTTACAGCACCTCGACCCCGTCGCGGTGCGCTGCGAAACCTGCGAAGGGCGCTGCTTCACCGAAGAGGTTCTCGCGCTGAAGCTGCGCGGGAAAAACATCAACGATGTGTTGAACCTCTCCGTCGTCGACGCCTTGTCTTACTTTACGGAGAAACCGATTCTCGCGACGATAAGGGCGCTGAAAGACGTGGGACTCGGTTACATCGCGCTCGGACAAAGACTCAATACGCTGTCGGGAGGCGAACGTCAACGCTTGAAACTGGCGGGCGAACTTCAGAAGCCCTCTCAAATCGTGGTTCTCGACGAGCCGACAACCGGGCTGCATATGGCCGACGTGGCGAACCTGCTCGCCCTTCTCGATGCGATGGTCGAAAATGGAACCACTCTGATCGTGATTGAGCACAACCTCGATGTCGTGGCGCGCGCCGATTGGATCATCGACATGGGGCCGGGTGCGGGCGCCGAAGGTGGCACAGTCGTGTTTGAGGGAACACCGCGCGAGTTGTTGAAAGCGAGCAAGTCGCTTACGGCAAAACATCTCGCCGCGCGATTGGCATAAACCCACTAGGAACGCCAGCCGCCTCATAAGACAAACAGACGAATGTTGCCGGTTGGCCTGTGACGACGGCATGAATCGATGCTCAACCGTCTCTGGCGATGCGAACCCGAGCAATACTCAATTCGCTACTCAATGTTGAGCTGTGCGACGAGCGCCCGAGCCTCCTCCGCGCGGTCCTTCGCCACCTGAACCTCAAACGGCATGTCGCCGGTCAATGCCGGAAACGCCCTGATGCTGGAAGCCGGCCCGAACCGCTGCCCGTTGAGCAGATACGGAATCCCGGCGTCCTCCAGAATGCCTCGCGCCAACCCCAGTTTCAGGGCATCTTCGCACTTAAGTATGGTCTCAAGCTCAGGCTCATCCGTCATGCTGTCTCTAATTCTACCCTCGGAGATTCGCCGTCAGGCAGACGTTTTATGAGTGTTCCGCGCGGCTGTGCCTCCGGCTGAGGCCGGTTGCAGCGGCCGTACAGATTCAGGAATCGGCCAGCGGCGCGTTTGCCCTTCGTGCATCCTGGTTGCCTTATCGCTCCCACGGTGGAATGAGGAGCGGCAAAACAACGGTTTGGGCGAAATATGGCAAGTTGACGCCGCCGAGATCAACTTCGTGTTTCCCGTGCGGTCCGCCCGTGATATCAAATCGGACGCGGCCATCATGCGCACGGCGTAGCGGTCATCCTGGAGCAATTGCTCCCAGAAAGTGAACAGTCTCATGGCTTCCTGTCCGCTGATGGATACTACCCGAGCGATGAAATGTTACCGGTGCCTGGCGTAGAACCTGACGTCACGCTCTATGGCAGTTTCAGAACCGTTAGCCTCGAATCGGCTATACGCGGTTCATGATGCTGGCTTCTTGGCCGGGGCTTTGTCGTGCTTCTTCTGCTCCGCTTGTTTCTGTTTCGTCAACTGCTGTTGCTTACTCTTTTCCTTGTCTTTCTTGCCGCCCTTGTCTCCCATGCCTGCTCCTTTTTCAGCGATTGTGCTTGCATTCCCGACCACTACGCGGTTGATCATTTCGTAGTCGCCGCGAACCAACGCTACCACAAATTGCAGTCGGGAAGAGTCGCTGCAGCCGAACCCCGATTACCCGTGCACTCACTGCCATTCAGCCTGCCCGAATTCTGCCACGGGCTGCCAGGCGACAACGCAGGATTTATTCGTGTGCGCTTCTATCAGCGCTCTTCAGAGCGTGCGCAAGAAAGCGATCAGTGCACGCTTATTCTCAGCGTTAAGGTTCAACCCGAACTCGTGACCTTGGTGGGTCTTCAGTCTCGCAGGGTCCAACCATTCTTCCAGCGACTTTACCTGCCCCGTATGCGACAACGCACCCCGATTCCAAACCCCGCGGAGGGACGGCACTTTGTAGTACCCGGTGCCTCGGCGCGTTTCCATCGTCAGGCCTGGATCGGTGCCTACAACGATATCCAAAATGTCGTATCTCGTCCGATGATCTGCCGGTGGGCGAAATCCGATTGCCGGCGTGAGTTTGTTATTCGAGTACAGAGGCGGAGGATGGCAGCCCTCACATCCGGCGCTGCGAAACACAACCCGCCCACGGCCCGCCATTTCATCGAAACGGTTGGGATTAGAAGGAGGCTGTAGGGCGAGCAGGAACTTCGCTAGCGCGTACAACTGCTCATCGCTATACCGCGAGCCCTGATCCGGAGTTACAGGCTGGTCTCCGTTCGATGCCGATAAAGGCACAAACCCGCCGAATGAAGACCGATCATCGCCTCCCTGATTCAGTGCCGCATATCGCATGATGTCCGCGATTCCCCTGTTTTGCTGCAGACCCGTGCGATCCAGGTAGCGGCGCTCCTGCACCCCGATGAGATCGGGGATTCCGATAGGATACATGGGGTGCGATCTATGCCGGGTTATACTGCCCGGAACTCGACCTTCCAGTGAGGCGGGGTTGGAGATTATGGCTATTCGTTCCTCACTCAGCCATGGCGCAAAGTACAAGCCTCTCAGCAGGTTGAGTTGCGGTCTGGAGGGTCCCGCACGCAAATCGTCCGCCATAGCCTGATCGAAGGGGAAATTGCCCTGCGCGCCTTTCATAGCGGACCCGTCTGGCATCACGCGCGTGTGACACATGCCGCAAGCGAGTATGCCGACCTCCACCGCACCCTTCTTCCGGATCACGTAACGGTAGAAGGGCACGATACCTTCTCGCGTCAATGGCGGCTTTACGCGCTCATACCAGCTCTTGTCGAGCAAATATAGGTTCGTACCGGCTGGGCGGCGTAAGACGGACGCTCCAGGTCCGATCGCAATCGGGGCATCGAAAACAAGCTCTCCAGCCTCGATCCACTCCTTGTCAGTCCGTGGTGTCTGCTCCGCCCATACCTGTTGCGGCTCCTGCCGAGTGAGCCACTCCATGTAACCGGCTGGCATGCGGTCCGGGTGGTAAACCGGGTAGGACTTCCAGATCGGCCGGACAGGGATTTTGTAGTAGAACTCGGCCGTAACGTGTTTTGGCGAAAACTCAGGATGGGAAAGCGGAAGCTCCAGGTTCGGCATCACCGTGTCGTCCCACAACCGCGGTACCTGAGCGGATGCCAAGGTTGAGAATAAGAGAACAACGAGCCGAAACATGGGGATTGAGTATAACAGAGCCGGAAACAGCACCGCGGAATTTGACCCGGATGTCTTCGACTCAGACCTCGCGGCCGATTCCGCGCTGTCAGGACCTTGGCGGGTCTGACACTAGTCAGATCCTTCCTGACGGCTTTGCAAATCCAAGTTGACGGTTGTCGCCGTTGCTGATCTTGAACCGCATGCAAAAACAGTCGGCATCCGGCTAGTTCCCTGCAGCACTCGATCCAATCCTGTCAGCATGGCCGAAGGACAGGATGGCAAGTGCTTCCTCCGGCTCGGACAACACACCGATAAAGTAAACTCTATTTGACTTGCCTATACCAGTAAACACGCCGCCGCCGGCTCCTCCGGGAGATTGCGCCGTAGGCCGCTTACGCCAATCGCCGATATGAACAAGCTCTTTTGGCCGCTGCTCGTCATCGACGAGGTTCTGGCTATCGGCCTGACAGCCTTCCTGGTCCTCGTCCCAAACAGGAGCCGGTCCAACGTCCTCGACAGTTATCCGACGCCCTCAAGCGCGTCGCGGAGTTGCTCAAGGAGTAGGGCGCGTGGTTCTTGCAACATGCCTCGGCAGACTAGTGGGCTGTCCCAGTCATTGGGTTAGGTATGATTCTGCGGGCTGGATCGGCGTATGACCAACGGAACGGTCTGGCCACTTTGGCATATGCGCGAATGTATTTCCGGATCTTGCGA